>Ga0155321_121_pt1 | contig 57400 bp, 55 predicted proteins | sample RifCSPhighO2_02_FD_106289 | JGI IMG/M metagenome (GOLD analysis project Ga0155321, IMG submission 106289) | Candidatus Sungbacteria bacterium RIFCSPHIGHO2_02_FULL_53_17
ATCATAAAAACACATAAGCAAAAACTTATGCTATAGCATAAGTTTTCTGCATTTATGAGAGAGAAAAGAAACTCCGTAGATTGGCATCTTCGTCTATCGAGGCAGTTTCGATATACCGAATGGCATGTCCCACATCATACAACTTCCGTAAAAAATGAATCTCTTCTCTACACGGATACGGGAAGACGAACGTGCTTTTTTGCAGGGGATAAAAGCCCATCCGCTTGAGGTAGTGACGCATCCCTTCTCGTGCCCATTTGTTCCGCTCCGGTATGTCAAAAAGCACGACACGCCAGATACCGTCCCAACGTTCCTGCGGAGCGATCCGTAGATCGCCCAATGTCCTTTTTACTACCTGTTCCTCGCCAAGATCGGTCAGCGTTATCTGCATGCCGCCGTCGTTCTTCGCCACTTTCAGATATTTGCGGGCCCGAAAGTAACGCATCAGTCGCTGGAGATCTTTTTTATCAAAATAGCGGCGGTGTTTGCCGAAGCGCGAGAATGCAGAAAATATGTTCGGCGCCACGGCGGCGACGGACAGCACGCCGCACACCGCCACCATGCCAAGCAACGCAAACCCGAGATTCGTTCCGGTTTTTTGGGCAATATCATATAGATTGCTCTTCCGCCGATCTTTTTTTGTGGCGCGTTCTATCGCTTCCCACTCCTTTTTCAGGTGGGCAAGCAAAAACATTCGGTTTTCCTCCACGCCAACCACGCGCTTCAGAAGTTTATGCTCATACTTCCTCTTGAAAAGCCGTTTTGCCATAAGTGTAGAAAAGATATGCGATAGCGTATCTTTTCTATCATATCAGTTTTTCTGCGCGGCACACAGAACGATCAATTCTCTGCCTGCCTTATCCCATGAAAAGTTTTGTTTCCATTGTACTCCCTTTTTTATGAGGGTGTCGCGCAACATCGGCTCGTCGGCGATGCGCATCATGGCTTCAGCAATCGCCGGCGGACTGTGGGGATCCACGAGGAGAGCCGCTGGCCCGCCGATTTCAGCAAGAGAGGATATGTTTGATGTAATGACTGGAATGCCGCAATCCATACCTTCCAATACCGGATACCCGAACCCCTCAACAAAACTGGGAAACACCAGCGCCTCGGCTCGGCGATAGATATACGAGAGCTGGCCGTCATTGAGATGACCGATAAAACGCACCGCATTGCCAAGCCCCTCTTTGCTAATATACGCACGGACCGCGTCTGCGCACTCCCCCGTCGCGTTGCCGCCGATGACGAGCGTGTGATCGTGATGCTTTTTATAAAACAAAGCAAACGCGCGGACGATGTTCATCACGTTTTTACGCTCTTTCACGACACCGATGAAAAGAAAAAACTTTTCCGGTAGGGGTATCGGCGTCTCCGCCGCATCGCACACTTTTTTGTATCCGCAGTACACCACGGATATCTTTTCCGCAGGAATACCGAACAGGCGCATGGTCTCGCGGCGCGTTGCTTCTGATACCGCGATGATGTGGTCAGCACGGCGAAGAGACCGACCGTGATACCAAAATACGATGCGCTTTTTCAGCGCATCGCGCAGAGCGTAAACGCATGCGTTTACGGGGGGAAACGCGAGATATCCGTAGTCCCACGCAAGGACGATCGCGCGCTTCGGTTTCCAAAAAAACGGCACCACGGGCGTATTGAAGAGATAAACATCCGCAGGAGATTTATTCTTCAGCCGCGTGAGCCATAGCCAGCCGGTACCCAGCACTTCCAGCCGCCATCGGTGCCCTGGGAAATCAGGCATGACCCGCGGTATTTTTTTCACGAAAATAATGTAGTCGTTCTGTGCATCATTGGCGATCATGCCGCGCGTGAATTCAAGGATACCGCGCGCCAGTCCTGCGGGCTTGTTCTCTCCGTACGGATGTAATATCACACCGATGGTCATAGATGCATGAGCATAAAATCCGTAATATCCGCCGCGCGCATGTCCCATGAATAAAGTCCTCCTGCCGCGTGCGCAACTTTGCGATGCGCTTCATCCGAATGCGTCAAGACGTATTGTATGCGCTCTGCCGCGTCTGCCGAATCATCGGGCGCGCAGAAAAAAACTTTTTCTTCCGATACGGCGGTCTCAATCGCGGGCGTACGGCTTGCGACAATGGGACGGAACGCGGCCATATATTCAAACAACTTCATGGGAGAGGTATGGAAATAAGAGTAGGCATCTTTTTCGGTGCCAAACACAAGGAGCACATCCGCGGCCCACAGCCATCGGGGAATCTCGGCATGATCCCGCGACCCCGCGCACACGAGATTTGGCGGAATCCCTTCTCCCAGCATTTGCAAAGCATCCGCCGTCCCGCCTACGAGATAAAACAGGACATCGGGAAGCAGACGCGCGGTATGTACCAATGTATCAAGTCCTTTCCAAGGATATATTCTTCCCACATACAGGGCAATGTTCTTATCCGGAGGCAAACCCAGTGCGTGCCGCGCCGCGATTTTTTCCTCTGGATGGCGAAACAACCCGGCATCATAGCCGTTGGGCCTCATCATGATATTCTCCGGCGGAATCGAAAACACGGCCTCGAGCTCTTTTTTAATAATATCATTCACGGCGATGGTGGCGCGCACGCGCCAAAACAAAAGCCGAAACGCCCATCTTTTTTTCTTCGCATCATGCATCTCCGCAAAATACGGAACGCCGAGAAATGGAATCAGAAAAAATGAGAACTGATCAAGGTCGGTGGTATAGATAATAAAACCTTCCCTGCGGATATACCGCCGCCAGCCAAGATGCAGGAAGTACTGAATGGCAAAGACAAGCGAACTCGCCGCAAATCCCACTCGTGAGCCGTACCAGTCGGGCACCCATCGGCGTGTCATCGGCACATCTGTGCGAAGGCCGTAAAACTCCTTGAGCGATCGTACATCCGTGCCACGGCTCGGCACAACCAGTTCAATATCAACACCCTGCTCAATAAATGCCTCGCACATTTTGGCGATCTGGATGCCGTGGGCCTTTTCCGTGGGCATCCGAGCATTGGCGACATACATGATGCGCGGCAATCTTTTTTCGTTCATAGTACGCGCCGGACACGCGGCTCCTCTTCGCGTATCCATGCGACCAGCCGCCGCATGCCTTTGGCAACAGAAACCGCAGGACGCCAGCCCAGATCGCGGGCAATGGCGCGGATATCAGAGATATATACTTTCTGATCTCCCGGGCGCCAGTCGCCAAACGCGTGGGGCACCGGACGCCCCAATTCTTTGGCCAAGAGCGCCAAAACCCCGCGCACGGATACCGCGCGACTTGGCCCGCCGCCGATATTGTAGATTCTGCCTTTTACTTTTTCGATTTTGAGAAACGCCGTTTCGTACAAACGACACACATCACTGACATCGAGCACATCGCGCGTCTGATAGCCGTCGCCGTATACAGTAATCGGACGGCCGAACAACGCGGCAATCGCGAACCACGCGACCCACCCCTGCTCTTCCATGCCGAACTGATGCGGACCGAAGATGCACGACTGCCGGAACACCACGGTTTTCAATCCATATATCCGCGCATAATCGTGCACGTACTGGTCCGCCGCGCCTTTACTGCATCCGTAGGGAGAATGAAAATCAACTGACTGCCGCTCGGAGACGCCCGCAACGCCCGCGCGATAGCGCCATCCGTCACGCGTGCGGCGAGTGCCCAATGCCGTCATCTCGCCGTATACTTTGTTCGTGGAGGCATACATAATCGGCGGCTGGCTAGGCGACTGCCGAATCGCTTCCAGCACATTCAGAGTTCCTAGCGCGTTTTCCCGAAAATCCCTTTGCGGGTCTGCGACCGATGTCGTTACTGCCACCTGACCCGCTAAATGCAAAACAGCGTCGGCGCGACGCACTTCCCGCTCAAGCGCTGAAACGTCGCGCGACACATCCGCGCGCACGGATGTTAGTTCCTTGCCCCATTTTTTTGACAGCCATGCTAGGTTGTCCCTGGACCCCGAACGGGAAAAATTATCGAGTACGGTGACGGTCCACCCGCGCGAAAGAAAATGATCGGCGCTGTTCGTGCCGATAAATCCGGCGCCGCCGGTGATCAAGATATGACGTTTTCTACTCATAGAGAATGTGGGAGATAGGGATATTCTACCTGATGAGATGGCATCAGAAAACCGGCCATGCGGTCTATAGTAGGACCCAGCGCGTGATCGCGCATGACGATATCGCGCAATGCGGCATTGGGCCGCTTTTCTCCCGCAAGCGCCACAATGCGATCGGCCAGCGCCTCCGGCCGATTGTCTGGCAAAAAATATGCAGACGGCAAAATAGTGCGATACCCCATGTTGGATGTGATGACCGTAAGGCCGCACGCCATGGCTTCCAGCACCGCTTTATCCAAGGAACCCGTGCGCGAGCAGTTGAGGAACATGTCGTATCCCCCCAGCAGAGCCGGCACGTCGGAATACGGACGAGGCCCTGCAAAATGAATCATCTCGGCGAGGCCTTTTTCTTGCGCCAGCGACCGAAGTTTTTCCGCGTAGGCGAGATCCCCGAGCGTGAGCGGTCCGCCGATGATCGTAAGCGTCCATGGGATTTTTGACGTTTCGCGCAAGATAACGCACGCCGCAATGATCGTCTCGTAGTGCTTTACTGAAGATATCCTGCCCACACTGACCATGCGTAGTGAGGTTGTAGCTTGCAGGTTGTCGGTTGTAGTTCTATTGCTTATCGGTTTGAAAAGATCGGTGTTGATCGCCTGTCCCAAATGAATTACTTTTTTTGACGGAAGACGGAACCCCGCTTCCGATGACGTAAAGATCGTATACACTATCCGCTCGGCAAGCCGCAGGCGCCACGACACAGCGCCATGCGCATACCACAGGGACGCTGACGTGCGGCGCCCCAAGAGAAACGGACTTGCGGCAAGGACGAACTCGGGAATCTGGTGAAAAAATATCGCGTCAGCCCCCGCAAAATGCTGTGCGCACAATTCCCAGAATTTCATGAGACGCCGGATTTTCGCGCGAAGCGGATGCACTCCTTCTCCATCTTCTCCAAACGTATGAACACTGACGTGTGACGAAAATTCAGATGTGCCCGCGCACTTGGCAATAATATGCGTCTCGTCCGCGCGATCGGCGAGCAGACGAAACCAATGATAAAATGCCCCAAGATTGGAGTCGTCTCGATCTACCGCTTGTGCTACAATAACAAGCTTTTTCATCCTACCCATATATAACAGAGCTGCTCGTCATTGAGTTTTTGACGATCTTCTCCTTTATCTTATGCGTATTTCCGTGCTTGAGAAGCCCGAGATACGACTGTAATCTCTCCTCTGAAGCATCATCCCGCAATCGAGCGAACATTCTCCGTCGCGTAGTCCTTCGCAACACCCGATGATCGGGAAAATGCACCCACCGGAGGAAATCAATGCCGGACGCGAATGTTTTGTTTATTTAGACCGGAAGTTCCGGTTGCCGTTCGCGTCCACCACGAATATGCGAGAGGCCGCCTATGCCACCATCTTTTGAATACTCTCAAGATTGCACCTCATCCGGAATCTGTAATTCCTTAGCCCCTCACACCAAGTAGTAGCAGTATGAAGCGTATATGCATCGCACACAAAGAGAAAACGTATCCTCTCCTATTCCGGCAGATGCAAACGCGGAATTTGGCCGCGCATAACCGTAGCCATACGCAGAACGCCTACTATCCACTTCTATCATAGCACAAAAATTGAAAATGATCCCGACGACGTATCTATCGTCGGGATCATGATATTTCTGTCCATCGGGGGACAGAGCCGAGTGCCCATGCGACCAAGTGCAAAAGCAAAGATCGCAAGGACACCAGTGTGCTACTTGCCGGAGACAGCGACACGCCCAGCCCGATGCAGAGCATCGTCAGCCCAGCCCCAACCCAGATACCACCGCTTGCCATCCTGATAGAGGTACGGGACGTGCCGGTCGCCGTACGCGTACACCACGATCAAACCCAAAAAGTCAATGTAGACCTTTCTGAGAAGAGCCATGAACTCGGGAAACTCGCCTTGGTGCTCCACAAGCCAGCAGGCATGTTGATACCCGAGGCAGATCGCGAACTTTGAGGCAATCCTCCGTTCGTACTCACCGCCCCCGATCCGATCTTCATCAGGGAGTAGTACGGTGCCGAGCTTGAGCGTCACCGCTTCAATCGGCGAGGTATCGCGTTCGATCTTCCTGATCCTAAACTTACTAAGTTCTGCAAGCGTCGGCTGCGCGAGCGCGGGGATCGTGACAGTAAACTCTCCGGTCTCGCGGAAGAAGCCGTCAAGTTGATCCACCGAAATCGTAGTCATGCCGTCCTCCCTGCCGCGGGGATTTGAACGCGCCGCACCATGCGGGCATTTGGTCACTTCTTCGCCGCAGCAGTTAAGAAATCACGCGAACACGACATCCTAAATGCTGGGACGAAGACAAAGGTAGCGTATTAAGAACTATGATAATAGTATACTTCCAATCTTGGAATCTGTCAAGCCGCGTTGGGTGGAAAAGCACAGGGTTCAAGGCATTGGCGATAACGAGCGAGATATTCTTTTTTTGTCTGCGGCTGGAGATTTTGTGCGGTTTGACGGCCTGCTGCCGCAAGAATTTTTCTTTTTTCTTTGTCTTTATATAAAGTTACCATTGCTTGTAAAAATGCTGCGCGATTCCCAACCGGAACTATGATACCATTCTCCTGCGTTTTTACGACTTCTCCGGCGAGTCCGACATCGGTCATGACGACCGGAAGTCCTGCGGCCATGGCTTCAATCACAGCCCTTCCCCATCCTTCATAGTTGGATGGGAGGAGAAAAAGATCAAACGACTTAAGAAAAGACGGCAGATCATCGCGCCACGGCTCAATGATGACGTTGTGCTCAAGTTTGTAGTTTGTAGTTTGTAGTTTGTAGCGTTCCTTGTCCGGCCCTTCGCCGACAATCACGAGAAGCGCTTTGGGGCATACCTTCACAAACTCGCGCATCATATCAATAAGCATGAGGAAATTCTTTTCCTTTTCTACGAATCTGCCTGCGGCGATCATTTTGAAATCATACGATGCAAAACGGCTCTCGGTTTCCGGATCGGCATGGGCATCAAAAAATCTGGCAACATCGGTAAATATAGGAAGTACGCCAATCCTGGATTCCAGACTAAGTCTGGAACGGATTCCAGACTTAGTCTGGAATGAATAACATATTCTTTTGGATACCGCCCGTACGCAATCAGCACGGGGGACGAGCACTCGGGCGAGAATATAATACAACCGCTCTTTCCATCCCGCCCTGGCATAATGAGGACTCATGTAGTCGGTATGGAGCTGGAGCTGGAGCGGTACGCGAAAGCGGCGGGAGAGGAAAAAACCAATACAGCCGGAGAGATCCGGCGCCTGCACGCTGATCACGTCAAAACGGCGCTGTGTGCAGAGCATGGCACCGATGTGCCATGCGCGGACAAATCCCAGGACACCCGACGACGCGGCGGGGTATAGAAAGAGGCCTTCCGATACCTGCAGACGCCCCGCCTCCCGCGCGCGTACGATGACGTGCAGTTCCCCGAGCACGCGCGCATAGTCGGCCAGGCGTCCGCGCGTAGCGCTCCCCTCCCGCAATGCGTTTGGATCTTGTGAAAACATCAGCACTCTCATAGTGAGAAAATGGTTTCCGCCGTCGAGGCCAGCAATGCATCAACGCCGAATTGCTCCAGCACCGTTTTTCCTCCGCGCGTATAACGCTCGCGCAAAGACGCATCCCGATACAATCGCGTTATTTCCTCCGCAAGCGACAGCGCATCGCGGCGGCGGTACAGCCGTCCGCTGACGCCATCCGTTATGATTTCCCCGTTGCCGCCCGCGTCCGACGCCATGACCGGTATGCCCATGGCAAGCGCTTCCAGAAGCGTGTGGGAAAATCCTTCATACGAGGAGTTCGAGACAAACACATCGCCCGCCCGAAGATAGTGGAGCGCCGTGTCATGCGGCATATTGCCTACGAGGGACACGGCACCCCCCAGCCCGAGATCTTCTATTTTTTTGCGCAACGCGCCCTCTTCCAGCCCTGACCCGATGAGAGAAAGATGCGCTTCGGGGATTTCCCGCACAATCACTGCCATTGCAGAAATCACGGCATCATATCCTTTCCATGGCACGAGCCGGCCGATGGATACGATATGAAACGAATGCGCCGAGATGCCTAGCATGGTCCGCGCTTTTTCCTTAGAAACAGGGATACCCTGCCGAACAAATGCGTTATATATGACGGTGATTTTCTCTTCCGACACTCCCCACCGCATGACGATTTTTTTCAGATATTCGCTCGGAACAATGACGCGTTTCGCGTGTCGCGCGACATGTCGTTCTATAAAACGCCGGACTTCCGTTTTTGTGTCATATATTCCTTGTTGAAACTCCTCCAGTGTTTTACGTTTTGCGCTGTCGTTTTGCATTTGCATATACTGTTCCCATGCATAGTCCCCCACGATTTTGAGCAGAAACGATTTGCCCATGAGACGAGCGGCTAGGAGCGCGGGCAGGCCCGTGCTTACCGGATCCTGCGCAAAGACGATATCGCCTCCGCGTGCGACGGCTATGATGTTCAACACATACGCGATATGCCGGATTCCTTTCGGAAGCATGCGTACCGAACGAAACGGAATAACGCGCAATCCTATGCCGTGGCGCACCAGCCCCTCGGTGAGCAGGTGTACATAGGTCGCGGGCCCGCCGATTTCGGGAGGAAAAAGCCCCGTCGCAATCACAACCCGTTTTTTCGCATTGATTTCCTGCGAAAATATGTCCCCGTACGCGGCCGCGATCTTGTCCCAGTCAAAATCACGCACGGCCTTTTCTCTGCCCGCAGACGCCAATTTCTTGGCAAACGCAGGATCGCGCAAAAGATCCCGTATATGCCTTGCCAGATCGTACGCGTCCTCGCTACGGACCAGCAAACCGGTACGCTCGTGCTCAATAATATCGGGGATGCCGCCGACGGCAGCGCCGATCACGGGCAATCCTGCGGCCATTGCCTCGACAAAAGCATTGCCCATTCCCTCCGAGCGCGACGGGCGCACGAAAATATCGGCAGTACTAAGATGCGCCGGCAGATCATCGTGCGGCACTTCGCCCAGGAATAGAACCGCGCCGCGCACACCCAACGCACCCGCTAATGTCTCCAGCGCATCCCGTTCCGGCCCGTCGCCAGCGATATGCAATACTGCTTGGGGTATTTCTTTTTTCACTTCGGCGAACGCGCGAAGCAGAATGTCTATGCCATTTTTCGGCACCAGCCGCGACACAGAAATAATTATTTTTTCCGTTTGCCTTGTCGTTTTGCCTTTTACATTTTGAATTTTGAATTTCTCTACATCCACGCCGTTGCGCACGATCGCCGCCGGCCCGCAATAATCGAACGCGCGCGCAAGTCCCAGGAGATATCCGGAAATCGCGGTTACGCGATCGGCTCTGGCGAGCATCATACGAAAGCCGCGGCGAATGAGACCGCCCCTGCCATACCGAAGATAGTCCGGTGATTCTCCGTACTGCACGGTCACTACAAGCGGGGCGAGCGGAAAAAGCGCTTTTGCCGCCGCGGCCGCCACCGACCCTTGCGAAATATCCATACCCCACAATACGAAATCCGAAGCACGAAATCCGAAATTCCAAATAAGATGGAGCGGAATTAAAAACGGAAGGAGCCACTTGTCAAAACGCGTGCCAAAACCGAGCCGGATGACCGTGCCTTCGGGACGCGCTTCCCGACGCGGGAGATGTCGCGACATGCGCGCCGTGAGGATAAGAAAATCAAATTGCCCGGAGAGACGCCGGGCGACTTCTTGTATGGCGATTTCCGCGCCGCCCACGAACGGATGATACGCAGTGGCGCATACGATGATCTTTGGCTTCGCCATATACCGATCACACGAAAAACTTTTTCAGAAATAGAAATCCTGCGGATGCGCCTCCGCTCAAGAGTGCGGCCAGCAGGAGAAAGGATTGACCGGAAGACGAGGCGCGCGGCTCTGCGTATATCGCCGGCAGCGTTGCGGTTGCATACTCTTCGGTGACGACCTCGGATTCTTTTCCTTCCGCTTTTTTCGGTGCCGGAACCGGCTTTTCCTTCGCTCCTTCAGAAACGACAGCGGCGATTGCGGACAATACCGGCACAGGTGCTACTGTTTGCTCGGGTGCGGACGGCTCCGCCGTATAGGAAAACGCGGGCGAGCCGTCAGGGAAATGCATCGTTATCGGTACCGCGCCCGCCAGCATGGTTACGGCGTTTGCCAGAGCGATCTCTCCCCCTGCAGTAATCATGGTGTGCGGCGGTAAAAGAAATTGCCTGCCGCCACCCTCTTCAATCGCCCAGCCGCCAATATCCACCGCAACTGCCGAACCATTGCGCAGGCGCACGAATCCTGCCTTGCCTCCTGTAACCTCGGTGACGGCGACTTTGTTTGACATGACGCTCACGACACTATAGTCGGAAGCCGCATAGATACCGGAAGACACATGCAGTCCCGTCATATAGGTACCCGGCACTCGAAAAATATGCGATACCGCGCGTCCTTCGGCAGTACTGCCGTCCCCAAAGTTCCACCAAAAGCGGGCGTTCTGTATCGGCTCTTTCAGGAGTCCAACTGCCGTGCCTTCAAAAGCCGTATCTGCGCCCGCTATGACAGCACGATCACGTCCGGCGTATGCTTCAATAGCGGGAGGTAGCGCGCTGGCAGTGACACTTCCCCTAGAGGAAACGATCACGGGGGCGGTGGAAGAAGCCGTACTGTTCTGGGAAAGGTCGGCGCTCTGTGCGTCTGCGCCCGTATCCGATACAACACTCATACGCTGGCTCATCGTCCATGATTGTCCGGACACTCTGCCCATTGCCTGAACAGTAAGGATATGAGTCCCCGAGGATGCATCGCGGTAGAAAAAAGTCCGATTGGCGGTTCCTTTTGCCATCACGGTGCTGGCCGTATTTCCAGCCGCATTCAGAAATACCCCCGTTGAAGAGGTTGATGAGAACGAAAGATCAACGGTCTCGTCTGTTTTCTTTTCAGCGCCGGCCGTATCCTGCATCTGAATCTTTAACTCGCCGGAGATTTCTCCGGTGCGAATGGTCTGCGGCTCGCTTACAAACACAAACCGCGTGCCGTCAGCATGCGCAACTGAAGACAATACCGATAACACCGCGCAACAAAAAAGAAGCCCTCGCATACCAAGAGCTCCTTTCATGTGATTATTTCAAGGTATTGATCTTCTCCTGTATGGCTTTTATCTGCGCCTGGATGATCTTGAGCCGCAATTTCTCTACTTGGTCTTCGATGCCCTTGAGGGTCGCATCAGTCGCCGCGTTGGACTTTGCCGGAGCGATTTCCGCCGCCTTGGCAACCGGCAAGACCTGGACCTTCGCCTGCACGGCGCGGATTTGCTCCTGAATCACCAGCGCCTGCCGGTAGGTAATTGATTCGGTAAGCGCCGCGCGCACCTCGTTCTGCAATGCGTCGTATTCGGCGAGGAGCCCGTTGAGTTCGTCTTGAAGATTTCGCAGTGCAATCCCCGAGGCGGTCTTCACGTTGCCTTTTATCTCCCCAATCCGCTTTTCAATGCGCGCCGTTTCTTCGTCAATGGCCCGCGGGCGCAGGGAATTCACTACCCCCTGTAATGTCGCAATCTGCCGCGCCAATGCGGCTTCCAGCTCCCGCCTATTCGGTTCCGCTTTTACCAGGAGAGAAGCGCCTGCTTGTTTCTGCGCATCCTCGCGTTCTCGTATCTGCTGTTTACCCGCATCAATGATGCCCTGCTGAAGAAGTTTGACCTTCTCTCGGATCAGCTTCAGTTGCATGGAACGCAAGGTATCCTGTACGCCGGAGATGTTGGCAAATCCCGCACTGGTAGAGACGAGGACAAAAAGGAGAAGCAGAGCGATGACGATCGGAGCGCGATTTTCAAACATAGTGAGACGGCTATTTTTTAACCGCGTTTATTTTTTCCTGAAGCAGTTTGATCTGCTCCTGGAGGATCTTTACCTGCAAGAGCTGGATTTGCTCTTGCACGGCTTTCGCTTGCGTATCGCTCGCCGGAGCGGCGGACGATGCCGCAGGTGCCGTAACTGCCGGAGGGGATGCGGGAGGCAACGCGCCGCCGAATATCTCCGAGAGCTTTGCCAGGGTCTTTGCCCCTACCCGTCCGTTTCCAAGATCATTCGCGCTTTGTATCACGCCATATTTCAGCTGGAAGCGGCGTACCGCGCGAACCGTGGCGGGGCCATAGTACCCAGAAACCGTTCCTTCAGGATAAATCTCTTTATCGCCGGAGAGTAAAAGCTGAAGTATCTGCACATTATCATTCGTGTCCCCCGCATTCATGGTCTTTGACGGAATGCTGGCGACGGGAGACGCAATGCCGGGAGCCGTGCCAACAGGGACGACGGTCGCTGGTGGTACCGAGGGGACCGTACCAAACACTTCATTCAGCTTCGCCCGTGTGGCGGGCCCCACATTGCCGAGCTGGGAAATGCCATACTTTTGCTGGAATTTCTTGACCGCCCTTTGCGTCGCCGGTCCGAACAATCCCGATGCCAATCCTTCAGGATATATTTCCTTGTCTTTGGAAAGCAGTTGCTGAAGGGCTTTTACGTCGGCATTGCGATCTCCCAATGACAAGTTCCGGGTGATGAGCGATACGGCGCTACTTGCCGCCGCTCCGATCTTTTGGGAAATTTGTTGCTGTACTGCCGCGATCTGCTGTTTCAACTGCGATACTTTGTCTACGGTCGCAGGCACAGGAGCGGCTGGAGCAGAACTGCCTCCACCTCCACCGCCTCCTCCACCGCCACTGGATACGCCGCCTCCGCCCCCGCCGGATCCGCAGGTACCCGAGGGCGTTACCGCCGTACTTCCCACACCGGTCGCGATAACAAGCTTCGACTCGTTTTCGCCGCATTCAGTGGCAATATTACGATCGTTGGTCAGGGTCTTTTTCTCGCTGGAACGAACATCAGCGCTCACCGAGCTGCCAGTGTCAGCGCTAAAAGAAAATGTACCGCCTGAAATACTCCCACTATCAAAGGAAGAACCGGATTTCAGGGTGTAAGAAGACCCATCGCTGGGAAGCGTCAGCGTAATATCCGCATCAAGGGTAACGTTTGCCGCAAGCGCCGCCAACGGCAACCCTACCGCAACACACGATAGTGCCGCTATAAATCTTAGATAGGATGTTCTCCGCATAAGTAGGAGATGGTGAATCTATTTAGAGATCGTTTAGCGGCAGGTGCCTGGTTCTATCATAAGACCTGTCGTATTGTTTCCATCAGGACCCTTGTTGCCAAGATAGATACGGAACATGGTTGATGAGGAGGCCGCGCGCATCTCAATGCATCCGCCGACACCTGCCGTAGCAGAGCTGATCGCAAGCGTCGTGGTGCCCACCGTACCGCCGATAAGCGCATTGCCGGTAACGCCGAACTGGTGGGTGCTGGGCGTTGATGTACCGACACCCACCGATGTCGTTGCCGACTGCCCAACCGTGAACGCGGCTGAAGCGCCTGCCTGTCCTACCTGGAATCCTCCTGTGGAAATTGTCGTCGTAGCAGTGGTTGACGTTACCCCGATGCTTGCGGCCCTCAACGCGGTGGATATAGTAGACGTCCCTGAAGCGAAACTTGCTACTGCATCAATTCCGAAGATTGTGCCTGGCGTCGTCGTGCCCACGCCAACATTGCCTGCGGCATCAATCGTAAAGGGACTGGTGTCATTTGCAGCGTCCTCAAACCATGCCGTAGAACCGCTGCCTAAGTTGGAGATCAAAAAGGCGGTCTGTGTCCCAGTTGTTGTGGTAGCAATCGCAAGCGTGCTGCCTGGGGTGGATGTGCCGATCCCAAAACCGACATTGGTGAAGAAATATCCGCCGACCGACTCTCCCTGGCGACCGATGGCGAGAATGGATCCCGGCGTAGATGTTCCGATGCCCAGGTTGCCGCTTGCGTCAATCACGAATGGCGTGGTATCGTTGGCCGCGTCTTCAAGCCATGCCGTATAGCCAGTGCCAAGATTTGAGAGGAGAAACGCGGTGTTGGCGCCAGCCGTCGTCGTGGCAATCGCAAACGCACCCCCCGGCGTTGACGTGCCAATGCCGAGGCCGATATTCGTAAAGAAGTACCCCCCGACGGATTCCCCTTGACGGCCGACAGCGAGAATGGAACCGGGAGTTGAAGTGCCGATGCCAAGGTTGCCGTTCGCATCAATCACAAACGGGGTAGTGTCATTTGCCGCATCTTCTATATACAGCGCCTGACCCGTACCCGTGTAGGTCAGCAATACGGCAGGAGACGTCGTCGCGGTCGTAAGCGAGAAAAAGCCGCCTGGAGAAGTAGTTCCTATGCCAAAGCTGCCGCTATTGGTAAACTGCGCCCTCTGCGTTCCTCCTGTTGCAAATCCGAGTATGTCAGTGCTGACGTCAAACAGACCGGTATCAGTATCCGAAGAAAACGAGAGCGTCGGCGCCGCCGCAGTCCCTGCGGCTACCGTAAGCACACTACTCACGGTGATGCTACTGCCTACCGTGGTGGCGTATACCGATCCTCCGACCGCGAGGATCGCGCCAAACACGATGGCCGCTATAATAAATGCAGGACTATCCTTGCGAAAACGAAACAGTTTTGAGATCTGCATGGTTATAAAATATGTAAAAAAGAATGGAACACATTGCAGCCCGACAAGATCTGCAATGTAATGATGGTGTCTTCCCCCATTCTAGTACAATCCGCAGGCGTGTACAGCGCGACACCTGTGGATAACTCAAAACCCTCTCCGGCGTACGCCGGAGAGGGTTTTGTCGCATGCGTTCAGATGATTGTGATCACTGCAACTCGCTATAGCGCTCGAGCAGATACTTTAGATCGGGCGAGTCGGTTTCCCGTATGCCGCTTTGCAATGTCTCTTTGGCTTTTGCGTCATCCTTTCGGACATACCGATAGAATTCATAGGCATTGCGCCATACGCTCACGTCTTTTGTCCAGATTTTCAGAGCGGCAGTGAAGTTTTGTTCGGCGCGCGCGGGATCTTTCAGATCAAAAGCATAAAGCGAGGCGAGATTGGCATAGGGGCTGGCTTGTTCGGGATTCGTTACCGTCAGGAACTCCCACACTTGCCGCGCGCCCTCATAATCGTCCACGGTCTTGCGCAAAATAGCCAAGTTCATCCACTCGTCGAAAATCCGAGGATCTTTTTCCAATGCGGCAATACTCGCGTCTATTTTCTTTTGCATCAGCACTCTGGCCTCTTCAGAAAATGCCGCGGAAAAAACAATAGGGCGGCGCAACGCGGGGATCCTTACATCCCCTCCCGTCACGGGTACTAGTTCAATGGTATATTTTCCGTCTCCGCCTATTTCAATACCGACATGTCCGGGAGACGAGTCCGTATTTTCTGCGTTCTGCTGTGGCGCGGGCTCCTGCCGGATCGCGCTGTTGTAATAGGCGTGAAAACCCACTGCGGCAAGAGCCAGTGCTGCCACCACGATTACACTGTTTCGTTTCGTAAAGAGATGCTCCATACGCCATATTCTAGCAGTAATAAGCCCAAAACGCAATCCCGCCCCGACTTTATGTCGGGGCGGGATGCTTTCGCCTTCCCGTTCACGCAAACGGGGCACAAGGAGCGAAAGTATTATTGCGTGATAACCTGCGAGTTGGTATTGGTGGTCGGAAGACCAGGTATACCATAGCCCGTGCTGAAGTCGTTGGCGAGATTAGACTGCGCCGTGGTGGTCGAGAACGGCCGCCAGACGAAGTCATAGCTCACTGCGGGAGTCGTCTTATTAGCCGGCTCTCGGAGATACGTGGTGGTTGCCATGTATGTCGAGGTCGCGGCAGTATGCGGGAATCCACCGCTGGTGCAACATGCGCCAGTCGTGAGGTCCGCCGCAAACTTGGCATCGCCCTGCAGTTGCGTGGACACGCTATACGTTGCCCCCGCAAGCGTAGCATCACCGCGAAGCACGAAATATCTCGTGCCGCCTGCCGGAATAACCACCGTCGTGGAAGCATTGTCCGCGTCAGCCGCCCAGAACTCAATGTCTGTGGACGCGCTCGCCCAAGCGGTGCTCGGACTGCCCTCCAAACCCGTTATATCAATGCTCGTCTGTAGCATCGCGCCGTCCGTCTGCAATCCGGTTACCGGTGTTGCGAAGGTTGAATCCGTAAACACATAGACATTCACATTGTCAATCATGCCTAGCTGTGCTGTCGCGGATGTCGTTGCGATGCGCGCGGTAAGCTTCGCAATGCCCACGTCTCCTTCCACTGGTGCGGAGATCTTGAATTTCAGCAAGTCCCTCCTACCTGAAGTCAGCGCTCCGCCGCTCGTAAAGGATACTAGATCAAGCGTCGGATACGACCTGACTGCGCGGACACCAGCGCTTGCGGTTGCGGTCGTCAAGCTATCAATACGAATCCTCTGGCCGCTCGCCACTCCGGTAGCAAGTGATCCGCCTTGGGTTCCTGCAGGAATGTCAACTTGCACCAGCGATCCTGGAACACCGGCTTGTGATGTTCCCTGCGCCGCAACATCCACTTTTGCCGTCAAGAGCTTGCTGCCGTCTTTCGGCACCGTGAAGTCGCCGGACAGCGTCGTGGATGCATAGTAGCTCGCGCCGACAAACACCGACTCGCCTACCTTGGTCGCGCCATCCCACAGCGTTACTTTCGTCACATCCTGCGGAGAGGATGATGCGTTCGGCACGCTGGATGCGCCTCCATTGGTAAGCTGGAGTCCTAGATCAGTCAATTTGACTGCCTCGTTGGTTGCCGTAAATCGGAATACTGATGTCGTGATAGCTGTCCTTCCGGCCGCCGTAAGGGTGTACGAAGGACTGGACGAATCCAAAGCAACGGCGAGCGAACCGTTTGCGGCAAGCGTCATGCGCTGTCCAGTTGAGTCGTTCTTCGTTACCGTTGCGGACTGACCCGAGGTCAAGCCGTTGACGGTCGGCGAGGCAGTGGTGTCAAAGCCCCACTGGTATATGCCGGTGCCGCCCGATGCGATGTTGCACTTCATTTCAAGCGTCTTTACCGTGCCCTTCAGAACCGTGAATCCTGATCCGTCGAACGTGACAAGCGTCGTGGAGCTGATGGAACTCGGGTTCAAGATGTTACTGCCGGTGTTGAGGGCTGTGGCGCCGTCATACAGCTGGCAGGACGTCAGATTGGTCGCCGTAGTGCCGCTGAAATCCAACGGTAGGGAAGGCAGACGAACGTCTTCGCCGGATGCGCCCGCGTCAAGCAGGTACTTGGCAAAGGTGAACTTCTGCGCTCCTGAAACCACGGTCTGGGCCGGAGGATCGGACGATACGCTGATCGTCAGCGCCGCTGTTTTGAGGGTCATGGTAGACAGCGATACTGCCGATGTCGGGGACGGGGTTACCGTCTCGCCGGTAGTTACGCCTCGCACTGTCGTCCAGTCGGTTGAAGGAGTGGTGGACGCCTGTATCGCGGCGTTGTTCGGAATATCTGTTCCGTACTTTGCCTTCAAGGTGTACACATTCTTTCCCTCCGGGAAGGTTACCGTGTCGGTGAATGTCAGCTTGTATGTTGACGAGCCGTCAACCGGTCCCGCCACGATCTTGCCGTTGGTGTCGTAGATGGACACTTGGGTTACATCTGCGCCGGTCCCTGCGGCCACGCCGCCGCCGACGCTGATGTTGAATATCATCTGCGCTACCGATACCGACTCGCCGCGCACGTCAGCCAGGAAAGCGCCGAGGGACTGTCCGTTCAGGTTCACCGCGACGTTCTGCGATGTTACGGTCGTGGAATTCTCCACGTTCAGAGAACCCTTGCCCACGGTAACTTGCGATGCGAAGTACCACGGGTTGGTAGAGGTGAATCCTGTACCCGAGGTCGGAGGCGTAATGCCAAAGCCGTAGGTTTCTCCGCGTACCGCGAGATCGGATGTCCTGTAGATGTTGAACTTGATCGTCCGGTCGGTTCCGCCGAGAATATCTCCCTTCACGAAGATTTCCGCCGAGCCGCCCTTGTCCAGAAGTATCGGGGGATCAAACCGTGAAGTGTAGTATTTTCCGTCTGCAGAAACCATTGCCGCATAGTCCTTTTTGGTTCCGCCGATCGGCTCTACGGTGGTCATCACGTTCGCGAGATCACTGCTACCGATAGAACCGACCTGGTTCCACCGAATGCTGTCAACGTATACCTTCTCCTGCGATCCTGCGGTAACGCGAACCGAGGTGAAGATAAATGCTTTCTTTCCGATATCTTCCGTCGTGGTCGCGACGGACTTGTACGAACCGGTCTGATTGGTAACCGTGCCGATGGTCAGGGTCGTGTTCATGGTCATCCCATTCCCCACTACGGGAGAACTCAAGGTGACCTTGGACGTTCCCGCATCAACTGCGACGAGGGCGAGTTTTATGATTTCACCCGCGACACTCGTGCCGGATCCAGCGCGATTTGCCGCCAGCGTCATAGTCCGAGACGTTCCGGCTTTCACGACGAATGCCTCATTCAGATTGGTTTGATGAAGGGAATTCAGCGTCTTTGCGAGACCATACTGAACGCCGTTTTCATCGAGAAGCAGTACTTCTGACAGTCCGCTGTCACTGCCCGGGCCCTGGCGTTCTGCCGTAAGCGAGCTTACCGTCACGTCTCCATCAGGAGCGGCGGTAAAGATCACTTTCGTAAAGGGCACCCGTGCGGCGCTCGCAGGAGCCAGTGCCGATGGCGGTTGGTCCACTGCCGCCGTTACCGTGAGGCCGCTACCAACCGGAGTTGGCGCTGTCGGCGTTCCCGGAGCCGTCGGCATAGTCGGAGTTGTCGGCGTCGTCGCTACTGCTACCAATGAATCATACTTCGCTCGAGACAATGTGCCGAAGTAGCCAGCGGCCGGCGATACGCCGTTGCCCGCTTGCCACTTCATGACGGCCGCTTTGGTCAAACTGCCGAATGACATTGTCTCGTTGCCTGGCGATCCGGCGCCGCTTGCGGCGACCTGGTGGCCCGACGAGTTCAAATATTTCTGCAAACACATCACGTCATCACCGCGCACTCCCTGTGAGAGGTTGCGAGTGAAAGCGCATTTTGAAGCGCTCGATCCTGCGGCCGGGGTTGCCGGCGTGCCGGAGAGCGATCCAAGTTGCGCCTGGAGTGCTACGATCTGCGCGGTCAGCTGCTCAATCGTGTGCGCGGTCGTGTGATCCGCCACTGCAGCCAACGGCACAAATGCCGCTACTCCTGAGATCGTGACTGCGGTTGCCAGAGCGATTACTTTCGCCCTAAGGCCTCCGCCTTCTCTTTTCAATCTCATGTGCATAAGGTTATGTATTATATGTTAATGACAGAAACCACTTCTTCCCTTCCCGCGTTGCAGAAATGAAAGAGGGCTTCCTGACAGGGGCGCTCATTTTTTATATCCGTCGACTCCGAATCGGGTATAAAGATGGGCACATTAATAAATGATCGACTATCTATGGTCTTGTGTCTCGTGGGTTGTCAACGTGCTTTCGTTCTGCGTTCTTCCCTGGTTCGTTTCTTCTTGCGCTCCGCGTAGGAACCGATGTCTGCTTCCGTACCTCGACTCATACGCGCCGTGCAATTTTTATATTCGCCTCAACACCTCAAAACAGCCCAAAAGCGGCCTTTTTCGAGAAAAATTTCTTGAGAAAATTCATACGATACTTCTTATTATATGTACGGATGCCTGCCGATGCAATAACGTGTTATCCACAAGCGGGTATCGTGCGGCCTCTCTGCGTCAAAAGATACTCTATTATAGCGCGAGCAGATAGTCAAGCAAGCGGGCGCGCTGTGGAAAACTCGCGTAAACGATTAACAATCGTTTACGCCGCTGCCTACGTTACGCGGAGTTGCTAGCATGTCCCCGTACCCATCCGCCCATCGCATCATTTTTTATACTTTTCCGTAAGCCAGGCGCCAAATTGCTCCCCTATCTCCGGATGTTTCAGTCCCATATCCACCACCGCCCGCATATAGCCCAGTTTATCGCCACAATCATAGTATGTGCCTTTTACGACATATCCATAAAAATCATGGCCGTCTTGGGCGTAGGCGGCAATGGCCGGGGGAATATACAATTCGCCATGCACCGGCTCCACCCGCTCAAGATAGGGAATGAAATCGGGCGTGAGGACAAACCTCGTGAGCGTGGCAAGATTGGTTGGCGCGGTCCCCGGAGCCGGTTTCTCCACAGCGCGCTTTATTTTCCACACACCCGGCTCAACCTCAACGCCGTCAATAACGCCGTATCGATGGGCATTTTCGGGCGTGACTTCCACAAGACAGGTAACGGGCGCGCGATACTTTTTATACACGGCTATCATCTGCGCCAATGCCGAGGGTTGGGCATCTATAATGTCATCCCCGGACAGCACGGCAAACGACTCGCCGTCAAAAAAGGGCTTGGCGGCAAGCACCGCGTCCGCAACGCCTTTTTGCTCCATCTGCCTCACAGACCCAAAAGACGCAAGCGACGATATTTCGCGGACAATGCGCAACGCTTCACCTTTTCCTTTGATCTCTAGAAAATGCTCCACTTCTGGTGCGCGATCAAAGTAGTCCTCAATCGCCAGCTTTCCCTTGCCCGTAACCAAAAGTATATCTTTCAGCCCTGCGCTCACGATCTCCTCTGCGAGAAAATGCACGAGCGGCTTGTCCACCAACGGGAGCATTTCTTTGGGAATTGCTTTGGTAACTGGAAGAAAACGCGTGCCGTAACCGGCCACGAGAATGATTGCTTTCTTTATATCGGTCATAGTATCAGACATCGCTAAAAACTATCGGACATTCTCATTTTGTCCCTTAAAAATCATGCGTTTCCCCCGCGCATATAAATGGTCCATCGTTTCTCTCCTTCCTTCTTTATGACGTTCTTTGAAACAAGTTCCTGCAGATCGCGCTGGATCGTCTTTGGGCTTATGCCTTGAAAGATTTCGTAAAAGTCGCTCACCTTTACCCGCGGCGTTTGTGCGAGTCGCTCCAGAATCGCCCGATGGCGCTCGTTGGCCGCTTTGCCTTTGGATGCCGGTTCCCGTGCGGGTTCTTGAGGCGGATTCTCCGCCAACGCCGGCACATGATTCGCGGGCGCTTGATGCGTTGCGTGTACGGCCTGCTGTTCCCTTCCTGCACGCGTTTTCAGTTCGCGCGCCCATTCTGCCACCGACGCGCGGTACTCGCGCTCAAGCACAAAAAAATTTTCTTGTTTCACTTCGGGGAGCGTATGCGCAACCGTAATAAATCCGAGTAAAGTTTCTATCTTGGATTCCAGCCCCGCGCTGCCATGCGTAACCCCATGCGATTCGGCAATGCATCCTGCCAGCACATCATTGGCATGCTTGCGCAACGTGGTTCGCAAGGGTTCTCCTGCGGGAAGCAATCCCGTCACCCGGTAGAGCGCCGCCGTCACCCGCAGAAAACGCACGGTCCAGTCCCCTATGTTGCTTTCGTACATGCCCTGCACCATACCCGAAAAACTACCCGTGGTCAACGCCGTCGCCATGCACGGGTTTTATGGCAAAAAATATGCCACACAATAGGTTGCGCGGCACGGGAAAAATCCGTATAGTACCGATATGGATACCGTCTCGCACGGGCTGTGGGGATCATTCGTATTCGGCCGCAAACGGCGCAGGAGTTTTTTGCTCGCATTTTTTTTCGGCGTAGCACCCGATCTTTTTTCGTTTGGGCCATTTTTTGCCGGCTCGCTCTTCGGCCTGTTTATACGCCCGCCTTTTTCGGCGAATCCGCCGCCGGAGAGCGCAATCCCCTCTTTTGTCCATCTGCTCTACCGCCCGACGCATAGTCTCATTATTTTTGCCGCGATTTTTCTCATCATCTATCTCGTCAGGGGAAAACCCTTATGGGAGATGTCGGCGTGGGTATTGCATATTGTATACGACATTCCCCTGCACACCGAACACTTTTTCCCAACGCCGTTTCTCTGGCCGATCTCGTCCTACACCGTGGACGGATGGAACTGGGGCAACCCGTGGATTTTTTTCCCAAATATCACTCTCCTTGCTCTGCTGTATGCCGGACTCTTAGTACGACGCAGACGCCATGTCACACGAGATATTTGACGCGAAGAAAAAGCGAGCGCGGAAAATTTTCTCCGCGCTCAAGAAAACGTATCCGCATGCGCGGATAGCACTGCGCTATGCGAACCCGTGGGAACTTTTGGTTGCCGTCATCCTCTCCGCGCAATGCACGGACAAAAAGGTGAACGAGGTAACGCCCGCACTTTTCAAGAAATATCCAGCGCTTGATGACTATGTGACGGCAAACCCGCGCGAATTTGAAATGCTGATTCGGCAGACCGGTTTTTATCACGCCAAGGCAAAAGCCATTCTCGCGTCGGCAAAAATCGTAAAGGGAACGTTCGGCGGAAGAGTGCCGAAAACCATGGAGAAAATTTTAACACTCCGCGGCGTTGCGCGAAAAAGCGCGAATGTTGTTCTCGGCAATGCGTACGGCGTGGTGGACGGCATCGCTGTGGACACGCATGTGCGACGGCTGTCCCAGCGCATGGGATGTACCACGCATCATGATCCGGTAAAAATAGAGAGGGATCTTATGGCGCTTCTCCCAAAAAAAGATTGGTTTGCATCGACATATCTTTTGATTGATCACGGCCGCGCGATATGCACAGCCAAAGATCCGCGATGTGATCTGTGTCCCTTGAAAGACATCTGCCCGTCCGCATTCGCCTTCCCACGATTCACACGTCACGTATCACGAGACACGAAGAAAAAATATGGAAAGTAAGTGTCTTCTTGGTCTGCTTATCACGAACAGTGGATCTCACCTGATGCGCATGCAGGAGCGATGGCATCCGCTGAAGAAGGAGGAATACTATGGAAAACTATCGAGAGTATCAGTCATGAATCGTGATACGTGACTCGTGTCTCGCATTTCTAGGGTGTGGATAACAGCACTTGCCTACCTGCTGAAAATGACGGACACTATAGGTATTGGACAGGAATACGGTGGAAAACATCTGATACCTCGGGCAAAAAAGCCCACGCCTACGCGATAAAATACAGTTCAGAAAGCCACGGTCTTGCTCTCCATATTCTGTTCTTTTTCACAATTTTTTTCTCTCTTGCGCGCAGTGCGCGCGATCTATCATCTGGCCGTAGCCAGGAAAGCGGATTCTATCAAAGTCCACTTCCCCGGCTACGGCCAATCTTGTTTGCCTGCTGCCCGCTTTACATGCACTATGCAGATTAGTAGTATGTCCTCGCGTGCCAAGCGCTTTTTCGGTAAACGCTTGCCGCCGAACGAAGCCCCCACGGGCTTCGTTTTTATTTTGCCACTTGGTTCATCTAATACGCTCGAGCGTATTAGATGAACCTATTAAAACTTTCTCTGATCTTAAAAAGAAACGCCTCACGGCGTTTCTTTTTAAGATTCTTTGTCGAGTATTAGCTCTTTGCGGCGATCGCCGTGGCGCGGTGTCTAGCGGGCATCCTGCGAAGCGTCTTTGCAAACGCCGCTTTTCCGTCGGCGACATCCGCGAGCACGGCATCCCCATCAACGATATGACCTCCGATAATCTCCTGCGCCAGCGGATCCAGAATCAATGTCTGTATCGCGCGCTTGAGCGGACGCGCGCCATACTGCGGATCATACCCTTTTTCCGCGACCATTTTTTTCAGGTCGTCGGAAAATGAAATCGCGATACCGCGCCCGGCCATGCGTCTCTCCACGCGCACCAGCTGCAGTTCCACGATGGCTCCGATGACTATTGGCGAGAGCGGCGAAAAAATTACGATCTCGTCCAGGCGATTGAGAAATTCCGGACGGAAATAACGCTCGAGCGACTTCCTGATTTTTTCCTTCATGTCCTGCTCTTTGCGATCACGCGTGTCTTCGTCAGCGCTTGCGAATCCTATCTTGCTCATCTCGCGTGAATATTCGCTTCCGATGTTGGATGTCATGATGATGATCGTATTTTTGAAATTCACCACACGGCCCTTGGCATCGGTGAGGCGTCCGTTGTCCAAAATCTGCAAGAGCACGTTGAATACTTCAGGATGCGCTTTTTCGATTTCGTCGAAGAGCACCACGGCGTACGGCCGGTGGCGGATGATTTCTGTCAGCTGTCCGCCTTCTTCATAGCCAACATATCCAGGCGGCGAGCCGATGAACTTCGACACGGTGTGCCGTTCCATATATTCGGACATGTCCACGCGCACGAGCGCTTTCTCGTCGTTGAACAGCATTTCCGCAAGCGCTTTAGCAAGTTCCGTTTTTCCGACGCCCGTGGGCCCGAGGAAAATAAACGACCCGATCGGGCGATTCTCTTCCCCAATGCCCGCTCTGCTGCGCCGCACGGCATTGGCGATTTTTTCAATCGCCTCTTCCTGGCCGATCACGCGGCGCTTGAGTTCGTCCTCAATCTTGAGCAGACGCGACGCCTCTGTCTCGAGGATCTTGGTCACCAGAATGCCCGTCCAGCGCGCCACGACCGCCGCGATATCCTCATCCGTTACCTCGCCCCGCGGAAGTCGCCGCGAGTTCTGCAAATCCTTCAAGGCGCTTTCCGCCTCATGCAGGCGTTTTTCGCTTTCCGGTATTTTGCCGTAGCGCAGTTCCGCCACTTTCCCGAATTCACCCGCGCGTTCGGCGATATCCGCTTCCTGGCGCGCAGTATCCAGCTCCTGCTTGAGCGCGCGTATTGACGTGATCGCCTCTTTTTCCGTTTTCCACGCCGTTTCCATCGCGGCCGTGTTCTGCTGGAAGTCCGCGATGTCCTTCTCGATCTTTTTCAAACGGTCTTTTGCTTTCTTGTCCGTAGCGTTTTTTAGGGCTTCGCGCTCGATTTCCAGAGACATGACCGCGCGGCGCGTCTCGTCGAGCTCCTTGGGCAGTGAATCCATTTCCAAACGCAGGGAAGACGCGGCCTCATCCATGAGGTCCACGGCCTTGTCCGGAAGAAAACGATCGGTAATATAGCGGCTGGAAAGGTGCGCGGCAGAGACCAGAGCGCCATCAGTAATCTTGATGCCGTGATGGGCTTCGTATTTCGGCTTGAGTCCGCGCAGAATCGCGATGGTATCATCCACCGTCGGCTCGTCCACGATCACGGGCTGAAAGCGGCGCGCAAGCGCCGGATCCCGCTCAATGTAGCGCTGGTATTCGCGCAGGGTCGTGGCGCCAATCGCGTGAAGCTCGCCGCGCGCAAGCGCGGGCTTAAGCATATTTGACGCATCAATCGCGCCCTCTGCCGCACCCGCGCCCACAAGCGTATGCAATTCATCAATGAAGACGATATATTTTCCTTCACCTCGTTCGATCTCGCGCAGGATCGCCTTGAGACGATCTTCAAATTCACCGCGGTATTTGGTGCCCGCGACAATCGCCGCCAGATCTACGGAAATCAGTTCCTTGTCCTTGAGCGTCTCCGGCACGTCGCCCGAGACAATACGCTGGGCAAGGCCCTCCACGATCGCGGTCTTTCCCACGCCCGCCTCTCCGATGAGCACGGGGTTGTTTTTCGTCCGGCGCGATATCACTTCCATCACGCGGCGTATCTCAATACTTCGCCCCACGACTGGATCGAGCTTTTCTTGCTTGGCCAAGCGCGTCAGATTCTTGGCATATTTCTCAATGACGTTGTATTTGGTCTCCGGCTCCGGATCCGTAATGCGCTGGCCGCCGCGCAATTCCGACAGCGCTTTCTGCACGCTGTCTTTGCTTAATCCGTGTCTCCCGAGCAGTTCTTTGGCGCGCGAGGGTATTTCCAAAAGCGCCAGGAACAGGTGTTCGGTTGAAATAAATTCGTCTTTGAGCTGTGCGGCTTCCCGATGCGCCTGCTCAATCACCTTTGCTAAATCCTGCGTCAGATACACCTGTCCGAGCGGGGTCGCGATCATGGCGCCGCGCGGCATGGCATCCAGCGTCTCCAGCAGGCGGTCGGCAAACGCGGAAATATCTATCTCTAGTTTTTCGAGAATCGCGTCCACCGTTCCCTCTTCCTGCAGAACAAGAGACGTGGTCAGATGCAGAACATCAATCTGTTGATGCGACCGCTCGAGCGCCAAGTCATGCGCTTTCTTGAGCACTTCCTGGGCTTTGATCGTGAATTGATTGTACGGAGGCACAGCCCCTGGTCCGATTGGCATAAAGTACCCCTATTATATCAGGTTTTTTGAAAAGTCAATAGATGCGATACCTATAACACGGTCTGCCATCCTTTCCTACAATAAAACGATTGCCGACACAAAAATGTTTGTAAAATTTTTCAGGCGCGGATCCCGGAGAACCCGCGCCTGTACTGCTGTCCTAAACTTTTGCGGTTAGGATGTCCGCTCCTCCTTCCATTACTCCGAAGGCCTCTAGCATGATCCTGCGGAGGGTCGGATCATACTTGCCACTCTTCTGGTTCGCGGTCCGTCTCATGCATAAACGTGAGAGCAGACCCGATTACATCAGCGTAATCCGCGGCCTTCCTCGGCCCGTACCCTGCAGCCGCGAACTTTGCCAGTAGATCGTTAATCGGCATAGACCAACTCCTTACCCATTGCCGCATCTTGCGGACTTGGGCAAAAGAGGGTACTGCGGTGGCATGCCAATCCGCGATATGCCCAATAAAAGATCGTGTCGCCACACGACACCATTCATATATTTTAGTCAAGAGATCAAAAAACGCCTTAAGTAAGGCGTTTTTTGATCCTCTCCCCGCCATCCCCTACTTCCTCTCCTCCAACTTTGCTTTTGCCTCAAACTCCCTGCCATCGCGGAATATTTTGAGCGTGATGTCGTCTCCTGCCTGATATTTCTGTAGAATCGTCGCGAGCGCGTGTTGGACGTCAATGCGCTCCCCATTGAGTTCCATGATGATATCGCCCTCTTTCAGGCCTGCTTTTTCAGCAGGACTCCCCTTCACGACAGCCAGGTCTTGCGTCGCACCCACGAGCAGTACGCCGTAATCACGTCCGAGTTTTTTCTCTTCTGCCAACTCCTTGGTTACGAGTTGATAGCGGACCCCCAGAAACGGATGGATGATCTTGCCAAACTTTTTCACACTCTCCAAATCGTGTTTCGCCTTGTTGATCGGGATGGCAAATGCGATATTTTCAGCGCCTTGGGCCATCGCGGTATTGATACCTATGACCTCTCCGCGCAAATTGAGCAAAGGGCCGCCGGAATTGCCCGGATTGATGGCCGCGTCCGATTGTATCAATTCTTGCAATTCTTCCGAGCCGACGCCGGGAGCGGACGCGACGACCGAACGCTGAAGTCCGGATACCACGCCCACGGATACGGTATTCCTGAACTCTCCCAGCGCATTGCCGATGGCAATTACGCTTTGCCCTATTTTTATACCGCCTGAATCGCCAAGCCGCGCTATGGGCAGATCAGAGCCCTCGATTTTCAAAATGGCAATATCCTGCAGAGGATCGCGCGCGAGCACGCGCACCGCCTTTTTTCTGCCGTCGTTGAGAAATACGGTAAACTCCGCTTCGGCGTCGGATACCACGTGCTTGTTGGTCACAATCAATCCGTCTGAAGACGCGATAAATCCCGTGCCCGAAGACACCTCCTGCTTCTCGGTTCCCTTTTGGCGGAACTGCGGTATCTGCACGCCGGAGCCGTTACCAAAGAACTGGCGATAAAAGGGATCATCCGCAAAAGGATCCACGTAGTATCGCTCGATCACCGGCACGTCTTTGGTCGCCACAATGCTCACCACCGCAGGCGACATTTCTTCCACCACTTTGACGACCAGTTCGTCCTGCCGCACTATCCGCTCCGTGGTTTCTTTTTCCGTAACCGTCTCCCTGATGCGCTCTAGAATGCCGGGCTTGTTGAATTGAATTGGACCGCCTGCGGCGTCTCCCGTGCCCAAAAGCGGACCCAGCAAACCGAGCGACAGCACCGTGCCTATGACGGACACTATGAGACTCAACAGCACCGTGAAGAGCACGATTTGTCGGGTTGTCGGCTGTTGTTCGTCTCTCATGGAAAATGATTCATATCGCCTCCACGTTCTCTACGCCTTCCACGCGCTCTTTGAGCAATGCCTCAACGCCTGCCTTGAGCGTCAATTGCGAAAGCGGACAATGCGTGCACGTGCCGAGCATGCGCACATACACCGTCCCCCCTTCAAATTTCACAAATTCAATGTCTCCCAAATGCTGGGCAATGTACGGGCGTATTTCCTGCAATGCGCTTTCTATGGCAGAACTCATACGAATACCTTTCCTATTATATATTGCTTAGGCACCGGGCCAAAATCATCGCTCGATGACGCCCACGACACGGTCCCTTCCATTATATACCCTGTGTCAAGAATTTCCCGCACGCGTTTTATATATATAGTGCCGGGCTCATGCGGATGACGAAATACCGCCCAATCGCTCGTTCGTGGAACAAAAAGCCCGGACGCGAGGTAACGCCTGCCGGGAACGAGCATGGGCCATCCGCTCTCCCCTTGCACACGGACGATGAATAGCGCTCTATTGAAGTGAGACTTCAATAATAGATCAGAATAGTTTTTCAGTGAGTGCCTTATACACTTCATACCGACCGCCCACCCCTTTTGCCTCATAAAATATTTTTGCGATATCATCCACCGCCACAATCAGCTCACGCGCGTGTTCCTCGCTCACATCCTGCTTATTTGTCGAGCAGAGTTTCGCGGCTTTCCAAAACATATCGTGGAGCTGGGGAAATTTCTCCAGATGCTCGGGCTTGAAAAAGTCCGTCCAGAGGATCAAGAGTTCCTTTTTGCACAACTCCGCGTGTTGTTCTTTCACCGCGATCCTGCGCATCATGCTGTTGGCAAATGACTTCATCACCGCATAGTCAAACTTCATCGGAAATCCAACAGGCGGATGCAATTCGCCAATCTGCAGTACCATCCGCAATATGGTCATTGCCGCAATTTTTGCCGACGCCGGCTCATAGATGCCGCAGGGGATATCGCAATGCGCTTGGGCGCCCACAGCCGGAAGTATCTTGGAAAAAGAGTGGATGAAATCCATAAAACAAGGTTAAGGATATATCTGCTTGCCTTCTTCATCATACACGATAATCGCCTGGGTGGGACAGGACTTGGCCGCGAGTAAAAGCATTTCGTCGTCAACGCCCTGGTCTTCCAGATCCGCGCGCGCGGTCGCATCCGAGGTCGGCGGCATTGCCTTGCGCCGCAAAACCGCTTTATTATCCGGATCCAGCTCAAACGTACTCGGCGCTACCGCAATGCACGAGGCCGCGCCGATGCAGAGATTGCGGTCTATCATGAGTTTTCCAATCTTGATTTTTTCCGTGTCCATATATTTATAGAAGCGTCGTAGCACTTTTCAATGCCTCGTACGGCAGGAGCAGGCATTTCAGGCGGCCGGGAGACGGGGCCTCGCCGTAGATCTGCAAAAGATCCTCTGCCGAAAATTTTCTTAGGTCATCCGATGTCTTGCCCTGCACAGCTTCGCATAGAATATCCGCAGATGCCGTCATGAGGGCACATCCCTGTCCGTCAAAGCGGGCTTCAGCCACCTGGCTTTTTTCGTCATTCAGCCGCAAAAACAATGCGATCTCGTCCCCGCAAAATGAGTTTATCTTTTCCGCCTGCGCATGGGGATTTTTTATAACCCCTTTATATCGCGGAAAACGATATCGCTCAATTATTTCCTGCCGATACAGCGTCATGAGACAGCGATACGGGTATGGCGCTAAGTTTTTTCTGCACGGTTTTCAGAACATCGGCAAACAGTTCTATATCGTCCATGTCATTGTACACCGAAAAGCTCGCGCGGCACGATGCGGGAATGCCAAGTTTTTTGTGGAGCGGGCGCGCGCAGTGATCGCCCACGCGAATCATGACCCCTGCTTCGTTGCACAATGACCCGATGTCATGCGGGTGCACGCCCGCAAGCGTGAACGCCAGCACACCGCTCCGGTCCTCCGCGTCCATGGGGCCAAGGAAAGAAATACCTGGAATATCGGCCAGGCGATGGCGCGCGGCCGTCAAAAGCATTTTTTCGTGATCGCGCACATTGTCCATGCCAAGGTCCATCAGGTATTTCACTGCCGCGCCAAACCCTATCGTGCCGGCGATATTGGGCGTGCCTGCCTCAAACTTCAGCGGCGGAGCACGATACGTCGCGCGCGTAGACATCACGTCATCAATCATGTGGCCGCCTACCATAAACACCGGCATTTTTTCCAAGAGGTCATATCTGCCCCACAAAATACCAATACCGGTGGGTCCCAACATCTTGTGCGATGAAAACGCGAAAAAGTCGGCGCCAAGATCCTGCACATTGATCGGCAAGTGCGGCGCTGACTGCGCGCCGTCCACTGCAACGATAACGCCCGCCTCATGCGCAATGGCCGCGATCTTTGCAATCGGATTGATGGTGCCGAGCACGTTGGACACATGCGTCAGCGAGATCAGTTTTATGTTTCGCTCTTTGAGAAATGTCCCAAACGTTGCCGCATCCCACACCAATGCGCCGGTTGCACTATCAATCGGAATAAAATGAAGCGTAATGCCTTTTCTACGCGCGAGCTCCTGCCACGGAATCAGATTGCCGTGGTGCTCCATTTCTGTCAGCAAAATCCCCTCTCCTGTTTTGATAAAATGCTCGGCGTATGTGCGCGCGAGCATATTGAACGATTCCGTGGTGTTGCGGGTAAAAATAATCTCGTCCGCGCGGGGCGCATGAATCAACTGCGCCACCATCGCACGCACGCCCTCGTATTCTTCGGTCGCGCGTTCGGCAAGCGAATATGCCGCTCGATGAACATTGGTGGAATACGCTTCGTAGTATTCCTTTACCGCGTCAATCACCACGCGGGGCTTGAGCGAGGTGGCCGCAGAATCCAAATAGCAAAAAAGCCCGGTGCCCGCATACCGCCCGTATATCGGAAAATCTTTCCGTATCGCTTTGCCAAAATCCATATTTCTATCTTAACCCCGCGCCCCCTCCTGTCAAACTTTATCGAAGTCGAACTTCAATAGGGAACCTCTGTTTGAACTGTTTGAAGTTCCACTTCAAACAGAAGTTCCACTTCAAACAAAAAATGCCTCACCTGAAAGCGCTCCGCATCACATCGGAACGCACTCGGGTAAGGCGGGAGCGGCACACATACACGCTCACTAGTTAGTCAGCCGACGGAGCACACACCCTCTGCCTCTGCCTCGATGAGCGCGCTCATCGAGGCCTCGGCCATGCGACGCATACTCCCGACGGTATCAATACTGCGGACGTCGAGCGTAGCATACGCCGTGTAGACCGGGAACTCAGGGGAACGTTGCTCATCACTCCATATGATGAGTACAGCGTTCTTCCGGCCCACAAACGCCTCACTGAGCCGAAGCTCATACTTGAGGCCATATTGTGGGTGCGTCCCCGTCAAACCCATGCCCGCTCCGGTCAACTCCTGTAAAAATTCTACTAAATCCATAATCGCTCCTTTCTGTGGCGATTAGGGTTTACCTATCAACGAACCGTACAGGCGACAACTATCAATCAAAATAGTAAAAAATGCGTGAAGATTTATTTGCAACCTGAACGGTTCGCTGATGAGTTTTTGAAAGGAACTATGTACTAATTATACATCCCAGCAATGGTTTTGTCAATAGTTTGTTTACATTGAAAACGCTTTATCTAAGCCGTTTTTGGTATAGCGAGGAAGCCCTCTGTGGTGAGACGCTCCGCTTGCTCCCGTGGGAGGCCCCGAGATTGGAGGTAGAAGAGCTGATCCTGGTCTATTTTGCCCACCGATGCCGCGTGGCCGAGGGACGCCACATCTTTGGTGAGCACTTCCAGGCGCGGAATGGGCTTTGCCCTGGCTGATGGAGAAAGGAGCAACGCTTTGTACGCCAAAAATCCCCGCGCTTCTGCTGCGCTCTCCTCCACGCGAATCAAACCGTCAAATAAAGAAAAAGACGCGTCGGAAAGTGCGGAGCGAAAATCAATCATGGCGCTCGTGCGCGGGGCTTGCTGGATGATGCGTAATATTATTTCCTGCCGCTCCTTGCCCGTTCCCCGAAATCGTCCGATTACTTCCAACGACGCATCGGGTCCCATGAGCAGGATATCCAGCGTCAATTTCCGCGGCCCTTCAATAAAAACTATCGCGCTCCCCTGCTCTTGTATCTTGATCCTCTCTTCTTCGGCCCTTTTATCGAGCCGAATTGTTTTTTCTTCTCCTTGTGCAACAACCAGCATACTATCCCACGCTTCCGGTCATCTCCAGGCGAATCATGCGATTGAGTTCCAACGCGTAGTCAAGCGGCAATTCGCGCGAAATGGGGTCGAGAAAGCCGGACAGAATCAGATCAAATGCCTGCTCTTCGGTAAGGCCGCGAGAACGAAGATAAAAAAGCTGGGCATCGGTCACGCGGTTGACCGTTGCCTCGTGCATGATCGCCACGTCGTCTTCATATATCTCCATATACGGATAGGTGTCTGACTGGGAGCGCGGATCCAAAAGAAGCGCGTCGCACTGCACATGCGCTTTAGAGCCGTGCGCGCCTTTGGCTATTTTCAAAAGCCCGCGATAGCTGGAGCGCCCGCCGCCGAGAGAAACGGACTTGGAGATCACGCGCGAATTGGTATACGGCGCGCCGTGCACGACTTTTGCTCCCGTATCTTTCCATTGTCCTTCTGCCGCGACCGCGATATTGAGGTGCCGCGCCGATGCGCCGCGGCCATGCAGAATGGACATGGGATACAGCATGGTGCGCTTGGACCCGAGCGAGCCGCCAACCCATTCCACCTTGCCGTCTTCGGCAACCAGGGCGCGCTTGGTGTTGAGGTTGTAGACGTTTTTTGACCAGTTCTGAATCGTGGTGTAGCGCACTGACGCATTTTTTTTGACGAAAATTTCCACCACGGCCGAATGAAGAGAATCGGTCGAATACTTGGGCGCGGTGCACGACTCTATATAATGGACGCTCGCCCCCTCTTCCGCAATAATGAGCGTGTGCTCAAACTGGCCGGACTGCTGGGCATTCATGCGGAAGTACGCTTGGAGCGGCAAGGCGACTTTCACGCCCGCAGGCACATACACGAAACTTCCCCCTGACCACACTGCGCCGTGGAGTGCGGCAAACGCGTGATCCGCCGCAGGCACGCATCGGGTCATAAAATATTCTTGCACGAGGTCGGGATATTTTTTCAATGCCGTGTCCGTATCCGTAAAAATCACACCCAGATCTTCCCACTGTTTTTTCAGCTTGGCGTAAAATCCTTCGGATTCGTACTGACCTACAAGGCCTGCCAGAAACTTCTGCTCTGCCTGCGGAATACCGAGCTGGTTGTATACGTTCTTGATGTCTCCGGGCACCTCGTCCCAATTCTGATACTGGCGTTCCCCAGGGCGGATAAAAAAGGTGATATCATCAAAATTGAGTTCGGACAAATCCACGCCCCATGTCGGTATCCGCTTTTCCCGAAAAAATTTGTACGCGAGCAGGCGCTTTTGGCGCATCCAGTCCGGCTCGCTTTTTAGGTATGAGATCTCCTCAACGATTTTTTCAGAAATGCCTTTTTGGGTGCGATTGACCCACCGTTCCGGACTGGGCCGCTCCCAGATCGGATCCTGCGATATGTCGGTTGAGCCGAGAATTTTTACCATAGTTATGAAAGCAGATTCTCAAATCCCTCGCGCTCGACGTGCTCGACGATCTCTTTGCCGCCGCTATGTACGATGGTGCCCGCATGCATGATGTGCACGCGGTCGGGGCGCAGATACTCTGCCATGCGGCCATAATGCGTGATGAGGAGGAGCGCGGTCGCGGGCGTGACGAAACTTTTCAGGGCGCTTGCCGCGGCGCGCAACCCGTCCACATCGAGCCCGGAATCGAATTCGTCCAGAACCGCGAGCCGCGGCTTCATGATCGAAAGTTGTAACAATTCGCTTCGCTTTTTTTCCCCGCCGGAGAATCCTTCGTTGAGATTGCGATCAAGCAGGGCCGGCGCAAGACCCAATCCCCCGCCTGCGGCAATGAGTTCTGTACGGAAATCCGCTTCAGACGGCAGTGCCACGCCCCGCGCAGCAAGGACTGCGCGCAAAAATCCCTGGAATCCGACACCCGGGACTTCCACCGGATATTGAAAGCCAAGATAGAGGCCTTTTTTCGCGCGCTCCTCGGGGAGTGCTACCGTGATGTCCTCTCCGTGGAACATGATCCTGCCCCCCGCATGCGTCACGCTGGGATTGCCCATGAGAGCTGTGGCAAGCGTGGTCTTGCCCGAACCGTTGGGTCCCATTAAAAAATGAACCTCGCCCGGGGCAACCGCGAGCGAGACGTCCCACAGGATCTTTTTTCCTCCGATGTGCGCGGAAAAATTTTGTATCTCAAGCACATGCGGCATAGCGCGTATTGTATGCCTGCGCCGTGCCCAGGTCAAACCGTTCCGCTCCCGATGTTGCGAGAGGTTCAACCGCACGGCACCTGCGGGACACTGCCCCAAGTCCCCGATGTGCCGTGCCAAGCAACTTCACACAATATCGGTAGCGGGACTGTGGATAACGAACGGGCATAGAGGCGGGCGTGATGATATACTGCTAAGACCTACGAAAGGTCGGCATATTTCTTTGATATTCCAAATGGCCATGAACTCAAAAAATTTCTTAATGCTCGGCGGTATCGTCCTCCTCGTGGTGGGTCTCGCCGGCATGGTGGGCATCATCGGCCCGACGCCAGAGCAAAGCATCTTCGGGTCCCTGTGGTGGTTTGACGACGCGGAGAACTGGGCGCACCTCGTGCTCGGCATCGCCGGCCTCGCGGTGGCGCTCGCCGTACCAGCGCTCCAGGCGCCAGTAACGCTCTTGGTGGGCGTCTTGGCTCTGGTAGTCGGCGTGTGGGGATTCGGCATGCCGGAACTGCTCGGCGCGAATCTTGAGAATCCCTCGGACAACATCCTGCATCTGGCGGTCGGCGCATGGGCGATGGCTTCGTGGAAGATGGGGCGAAAAAGCACGGGCGTGATGTAGTAGATGCTTCTGAAACGCGGATCCGCTCCGGCATACGCCGGAGCGGATTTATTTTCATGTGGATTGTGCTCACTGTTTCTTCCGCGCCATCTTCATCTGCTCACGGACGACATAAAAAAGGGGTGGAAGCGAGGAAACGATGACGATGCCGAGCACGACGGGAATGAGATAGCGGTCAATGCCCGGGATGATACTGCCCAGTACATACCCGAGGACGGTGAGGCCTACGGCCCACAAGAAAGCACCGATGACATTATAGAAAAGAAACGTGCGATACGGCATGTCCCCCACACCCGCAAAGATCGGCGCGAATGTGCGCACTACCGGCAGGAAGCGCGCGAGCACGAGCGTCTTGCCGCCGTGGCGATCGTAAAACGCTTGCGTGCGCGCAACATACTCTTTGCGGAAAAAAAGCGAATCTTTTTTGGTGAAGATGCGAGGGCCAACTTTGCGGCCGAATGCGTAGCCGAAGGAATCGCCAAGAACCGCCGCCGCAAAGCACCCACCTGCCAGCAAGACGATATTGCCGTATCCCTGGGACGCGAGAAAGCCAGCGGTAAACAACAGAGAATCGCCGGGGAGAAAGAACCCGACAAAGAGACCCGACTCCGCAAAGACAATTACGAAAAGCCCCGTATAACCGACAGCGTGGATGAGCGTCGCCGCTTCAAACATGGGTGTACATAAGCGCCATTCTTTTTTCCTTGAGCACGGATATGCTCTTAGAGTATACGCCGCACATCCGTACATATCAATTGCGGCGATTGTCTTTCACGGAGACGATCCTGCCGTCGTCAAGGATGAGCGTGCGCTCTGCCTCTGCCGCATATTGCTCCTCGTGCGTTACCATAATGATGGTCTGCCCCTCCCGATGCAGGTCCTTGCTTGTGTAGTTCAAGCAGTTTATTGTTTTCCTTTTTTCCCGTTTTGTCAATGAGCGGCTACTGGAGAAGCCAAAAGAGGCAGATCGCGGCGAGAAATACAGCAAACTCGGCTACCGCATACGGATGCCATGTGGAATAAATATTGCGTATCCAATCGGGGTCGCCATAACGCGCATCAAGCGCGTCAATCTCGTCATGCTTCCATATATAGAGCCATTGGCGCGGCAGGTATTCCGCGCGCCAGCGCGGCTTGTAGATATAGAAAAAGGAATAGTGATCTTTGGTGAAAGGAAACAGCCACTGCACGCCCCAACCAATACCGACACTGTCATGTATAAAGTGCCCCAGCGACGCGAGCGCAAAGAGCAATGCCCAAGCCCCACCGAACCATGAAAATATAAACGCGCCGATCGGCACAAAAAGCAAGGGATAATGCAGACCCTCCCGATGGTGCAGGGCGTTCCTGCGCCGAATCGCCAGAAACACGAAATCAAGATCGGGAAGCAGGGCGAAACACGCGCCCACAGCCGCAAACGCGAGGGTGAGCGGCACATCCCACAGCGCACTCACCGCCATTGCCGCAAAAATACCAAGACCGATGTCGAGAAACATGATTTATTTCTTTTTTCTTTTTCGCCATTCCTCTATCTTCCGGTGATCACCGGAGAGGAGGACTGGCGGCACGCGGTATTTCTTCTTCTTCCATACCAGCACTTCGGGACGCGTGTACACGGGCACGCCAACGCCAAGACGCCGCTCTTCCAACGATTCGTGTTTCCCGAGTACCCCGGGCACATGGCGACTGACCGCGTCAATCACGACCAGTGCGGGCAATTCCCCGCCCGTCAGCACATACGGCCCCACAGAAATTTCTTTCATCTTGTATATTTTCTTGATGCGCTCGTCCACGCCTTCGTATCTTCCAGCGATCATAATCATTCGGTTGTATTTCTTCGCCCACGCCGCCGCCATTTTGGCGTTGAATTGCTTTCCTCCGGCAGAGAACAGAATAATTTTCGTTTCCTTTAAACTTTTAAACTTTTTACTTTTTAACGCCGATGCGATTATTGCGACAATCGCATCGGCCCGTATGACCATACCAGGACCTCCGCCGTACGCGCGCCCGTCCACGCGCCGATGCGCATCTTTGGTGTAATCGCGCGGATTGTGCATGAAAAAAGAAAGGAGCTGTTTCTCTTGCGCGCGCTTCAAAATTGACTCGCCGAGATAGGCGGCGCAGATTTCGGGAAATAAGGTTATCACGTCAAAACGCATAGAGGGCGTATGCTAAATCAAAAACCGCCGCGATTGCAATCAAGGCGGTTTTTGAGAAGTTTCTATTTCAGCTTAGATCTTGAGATCGTCCACGACATCGTCTACATCGCGCATCCGTGGCTCTCCCCCTATTCCTATGGGGCGATCCTCGCGCGGGGCGCGGGGACCCCGACCGCCTTCCGGCTCTTCAATCTTGAGATTCACGCGGGCATTATTTTTGATACCCACAACTCTCAAGAGCGAGCGGATGGCTTTAGCCGTCTGTCCGTTACGGCCGATGATCTTTCCCATGTCATTGGGGTCGACCGTCAGCGTGAGCAGAACGCCCATTTCGTCAACCTTGCGATCGGTTTTTACCGCATCGGGGTTGTCTACAAGCGCGCGCACCATGAAGTCGAGGAACTCCTGATCATGTGGCATCTTTTCCATCATACGGCAAATCACTCATCGCATATCATCCCCTTCGTTTCTTCATTGTAAACGATGCGGTAATAGCAATGGCGTTTTGCGATTTCGGCTTTTCGACCTTTCTGTCTCGCGGTTTATCAATATCTGCTTCTAGAGATACTCCTTTTTCGGATAAAAGTCAAGTGACGGCGGACGCGGCGGGCTTTGCCTTGACCACATGCACTTTCTTGCCATGGATGACACCCTTGGCGATGAGCAAATTATGCACCGTCGCGGATGCCTTGGCGCCCTTGGACAGCCAGTACACAATGCGCTCCTGTTTGAGCGTGGTGGATTTCGTCTTGGGATGATGGGAGCCCAAAATCTCGAGCTCTCCGGACTTTGGCTTGCTCCTCTGTTCGGCCAGAACAATCCGAAAAGCCGGATCATTGCGCCGCCCCGTCCTCTGAAACCTGATAGTCAACATGATAAAAACATAGTACAGCCAGGCAAAAAAGTCAACGCCCGCCTAGTGGTTGGTGTACTCCTCGGCTTCTTCCAATTTCAGGGACAGTAGGCGCGAGACGCCGTCATCGCCCATGGTGACACCGTAGAGCACGCCCGCGGATTTCATGGTCTCTCGATTGTGGGTGACCACGATGAGCTGAGTTTTTTTAGCGAGTTCTTTCATGATCGCGCCGTACCGCTGGGAATTGGCTTCGTCGAGCGCCGCGTCCGTCTCGTCCAAAATGAGGAACGGCGGGGGATTCACGGCGGTGATCGCAAAAAGGAGCGCGATTGCCGACAGCGCCCTCTCGCCGCCGGAGAGCATGGCAAGCGCGTGGATTCTTTTCCGCGGCAAATCCACTTCTATCTCAATCCCCTCTTCTCTTTCCGCTTCTTCCTCCTGCCCATCTTCCTCCGCGATGCGCGGCGCAATATGCGAGAGGCGCAACGTTCCCGAGCCGCCGCCAAACACGATGCGAAAATACTCGCGAAAAGCGTCCTTGATGTTCGCAAATCCGTCTTTGAAGTCCTGGGCAATACGCGTATCCAATTCTTTGATCACGTCGCCAAGCGACACGGCGGCAGACGCTACGTCTTCGCGCTCGCGCAGAAGAAACGCATGGCGCGCTTCGGTCTCTTCGCATTCTTTTAAGACACCTGCGTCAATACCGCCCGCCTCTTCCAGCTTCACGCGGTTGCGCTCTATTTTGCGATACAGTTCCTCCTGCCCCACGCCATGCAGTTGCTCAAAGAGCGCGGTATCTTCGGGCCGATCCTCGCGTATCCCTCCGTCAACCATATATTTCAACCTTCGTGTGCGTTCTTGTATCTTTTCTTCATCAAATTTCAGCCGCTCGAGCGCAAGTGCCGCCTCGCGCTCCTCGTCCCGCCGGTCGCGCAGATTCTTTTCCAATGCGCGCAGACATTCGTGCCCTTTGCGCATGCTTTCGGCGATGCGGCGGCGCACTTCTTCATCGGTAGAAATCGTCTGTATCACCTGCTCCAGTTCTACACCGAGTACACGAAGTGTCTGTTCCAGTTCCTCTGCCTGCGCATGTTTTCCCTGTGCAGAGGATGCGGCAGGAACATGCGTCCGCCGCGAGCCGAGCAGGATGTCCAGCGCCTCCTCCACCTTTTCCATGAGCGGAAAAAAGCGCGAGCGAATAATCTCTATATCTTCCTGCTCGCGTACCAAAGCGCGCATCCGTGCAAGCAATCCGCGCAGTGTCTCATCGCCGCCCGATAGCGCAGGGGCTGGTGCGGGTAGTGCGCGCGGCATAACATCAGGCATCTGCCGCACGGCTTCTATCTTTCCCTCCAGCCGCCCGATCTCGCGTTCCAGTTCCTGACGGCGCTGGACTTTCGTTGCCATGCGCTGATCGCGTTCGCGCGCCGCGTCAGGCACGGCCATCGTGCTTTCCGCCTGCTTCATGTCCCTTACCATGCGCTCAATCTCTTTTCTTGCGATTGCTTGTTTTTCAACAAGAGGATCGCGGCGTCCTGCGAGCGCCGCGCTCTCGGCTGTGATCTCCCGCTCTTCGCGCGTGACGTATACGCACTCCATGTCTCCAAGCTCGCGGCGCGTGTGCTCCCGTACGTGCGCGCGCTTGGCCTGCATGCGCAGAAACTTTAGATGCGGCGTCAGCTCTCGCACTAAGGCGTCCGCCTGTTCCAGATTACGCTGGGTCGCTTCAAGTTTGCGCTCTGCCTCGTTCTTTTTCAATTGCCATACGCGCAGGCCGAGCGCTTCTTCCAGCATTTCTCGCCGCTGACGGGGCGTGGCGAGGAGCAGGCGATCCACTTCGCCCTGGCCGATGATATTGTGTTTCTGCTCGCCCAAGCCCATGCGCGCGATGAGTTCTACCACGTCCTTGAGACGCACCACGGAATCATTGATAAAATATTCGTTGGTGCCGTCACGGAAGATCTTGCGCGTCAGCGTGACCTCCGGAAAATCAATCGCTATTTTCCCGTCGGCGTTATCGAACGTGAGCGACACCGCGGCCTTGCCCATGCGCGGGACTCCACCTTCGGCAACGGAGGTAGAGGCAGAACCGTTCCAGACCAGATCTTCGCCTTTTTTGCCGCGCAGTATTTTCATGGACTGCTCCCCCAGCACCCACCGGATCGCCTCGGTGATATTGGACTTGCCCGACCCATTGGGGCCGACAATGGCGGTCACGCGCGAAGGAAAAGACAAAACCGTCGTTTTGGCAAACGACTTAAATCCCGCGATTTCAAGCTTCGTGAGAGACATTAGTTATGCGTTCTCGTAGAGATGCATCCTTTGCAATACTTCCACAGGATAAACCCGAGAATAATAAGACCGATAAGAAGACTTATGATTGTTCCGATCCGATGGATATAAAAAGAGATATGAGCGGAACGTACATTTGCCGCGTGTTGCAATTCCCAAAGCTGTATTGACTGTTGGCACATTTCACTTTGAGCGCCGTACTGTTCGCAGATCGATTGTAGTGCGTCAAGACGATATGCGAGATCGCGTTGTATTTGATTCACAAAATTTTCAGTAGGAGGATCCGTCACCCCCATCCTTTTGCCGCGAGTGCGGCTTTGGCCGCTTCTTCCTGCGCCGTTTGCTTGCTCGGGCCCTCGCCTTCGGCCACGAGTTCATCACCGAGGAAAACGCCGATAACAAAATGCCGGTCATGATCCGGACCCCATTCGCGTTGTACCTCATAGGTAGGCGTTACGCCTTCCCGTTCCTGTGCTTCTTCCTGGAATAATGATTTGGGGTCTTTGTAGAGGCGGTGTTCCACGATGCCATCAAGATGCGGCAGGAGCACGGCGAGGATAAAATCGCGCACCGGCGTATATCCTTGATCCAGATACATGGCGCCGACCAGCGCTTCAAACGCGTTGGCGAGAATAAACTGGCGCGCTCGGCCCGTGTCTTTTGCCTCTCCTCGCGACAAGAGCATGAAGTCGTTGATGCCTATGGCGAGCCCCACATCCGCGAGCATCTTGGCGTTGACGAGCGCCGCGCGGAAGCTGGTCAATTCTCCTTCGGGCTTGTTCGGAAAGCGCGCATACAGCGCTTCAGTGATGACCAATTCCAACACCGCGTCTCCCAGAAATTCCAGACGCTCGTTGTGACCCGTACGGAACGCTGGGTTCTCGTTGAGATACGAGCGATGAGTGAGCGCTTGCGTGAGCAGATCTTTGTTTTGAAACGCGAACGAAAGCCGTTTTTCGAGCTGAGAAGTGTCCTGCATTGCCGCGGGTTTATTCAGATTCTTTCTCTCCTTCTTCCTTTTTCTCCTCTTCTTTCTTGACAAGTTCCTCGCGCCGCGGATATTCCTTGCCCGGCTCGCCGATCTCGCGGTACACCGTGCCCAAGACGCCGTTGACAAACCTCCCCGATGACTCCCCGCCGAAGGATTTTGCCAATTCTATTGCCTCGTTGATCGCGACTTTCGGCGGCGCTTCCTCGTGGTTGCCAAACAGCAATTCATAGAGGCCGAGGCGCAGGACGCTCCGGTCGATGGCGGTGATCTGCTCAATCGGCCATTCGGGCGCGGCTTTGCCGATGATCTCATCAATCACGGACACATGCTCCATGGTTCCCTGCACCAGCCGATCAATAAAAGAGTATTCCTCTTCAAGACCAGGCCCGAATTCCTCGCGATTGCGCGCGACCGCGCGCGTCAGCACTTCGGGCTTTTTTCCGTAGAAATCCCACTCAAAGAGCGACTGCATAGCGATGGAACGAGCGAGATGGCGAGATGCCACATGTGAAAGTTCGTAGAATATAGCGTGTAGTTTGTAGAGGAATGATTACGTTCTCTACTCACTACCCGCCATTCACTACTTACTGTTTATGGTTAGCGAGTTCTTTCTCTTTTTGTTTTCGCTCTTTTCTATCTAATTTTGCCAGCACGTCAATCACTTTCCGTCCGGCATAATAGCCGCAGTTTTTACACATGATGTGGGGAATTGCCGCGGCCCCGCACTGGGAGCAGAGGGTAAATGCCAAGGGCTTGAGCGCGTGGTGCGAACGCACCCGATTGCGTTTCCCCTTGGTATGCTTCATTCGGACTACCATATATGGACCATAGCAAAAAGGCCTGATGTTGGCAACCTAGGAAGTCATCTCACGGAGAAGGATGCGCGATGGATGGGCGAGAAGCCATGTTGTTTCAGCAGGCGCCTATGCAAAACCGTGCCATATCCTTTGTGCAGATCAAAGCGGTACAGGGGAAATTTCTTGTGCGTACGTACCATGAGCCGGTCGCGCGTAACTTTGGCGATGATGGACGCCGCAGAAACGGCAGGGATTTTTTCATCCCCTTTTATGATCGCCTTGTAGCGTACAGAAGAGGGCAGTGTTAGTCCGGCATCCACGAGCACAGATTCCAGACTAAGTCTGGAATCTCGTTCCAGACTTAGTCTGGAATAAACACGGCGGGCGCCAAGATTTCCTGCCGCAGATATATTTATCCGATCAATCACCATGGGCGACACCCGCGCGACCGCCCATTCAATTGCGGGATGATGCGTCAGCACGCGATACCATGCTTCGCGCTGTGCAGGACTCAATTTTTTAGAATCGCGAATGCCGAAAAGCACGCGGCGCGCATGTCCTGGCTTTATTTTCACGCCTGCGACCACGACGGGTCCTGCCAGCGGCCCGCGCCCCGCCTCATCAATACCGATGATAAAGGTTTCTCTGTTGCCCTGCATGGTTTGTATAGTACAATGGGCTACGATGAAATTCACGCATTTGCATGTCCATTCGCATTACAGCTTGCTCGACGGGCTGGCAAAAATCGACGGGCTGGTAGCGCGCGCGGCAGAGCTTGGTATGCGGGCGCTGGCGCTCACCGATCATGGCAATCTCTACGGCGCCATAGAGTTTTACCAAAAAGCAAAAAAAGCCGGCATCAAACCCATCATCGGGGTGGAGGCGTACATCGCGTACGAAAAAATGACTGATCGGCGCCCACAGATCGACGACAAGCGGTATCACCTCACTATTCTCGCGGAAAATACCGAAGGATATCACAACCTCATTAAAGCGGTCACCGCATCCCACCTCCACGGCTTCTATTATAAGCCGCGCATGGACAAAGATCTTTTGCGCCGGCACGCCAAAGGACTCATCGCGCTCTCCGGATGCTTTAACGGCGAAATCCCCCGCGCGATTCAAAACAAAAAGATGGACGTGGCAGAGCGGCTCGTCCGCGAGTACCAGGATATTTTCGGCCGCGACAATTTCTATCTGGAAATCATGCCGCACACGGCATTTGCGGACCAGAAGCCGACCAACGAGGCGCTCGCCGTACTGGCGGGGAAAACCGGCGCCAAACTCGTCGCCACCAACGACATACATTATATACACGCCGAAGACGCCGAAGCGCAAGACATTCTCGTGTCCATCCAAACCGGATCGCGCATGGATGATGAAAATCGCCTCACGATGAAAAAAGCGAATCTTTCCCTGCGATCGGCCGATGATATGGCGGCGCTTTTTGCCGATCATCCGTTAGCGATTGCCGCCACGGAGGAAATCGCATCGCGCGTGGATATCCGCCCGGAACTTGGCACATGGATCCTTCCCACGCCGCGTCTCGAAAAAGAAACGGATCACGGGAAAGAGTTGCGACGTCTTACCTACGAGGGCATCGCACAGCGCGGGCTGGAGGAGACCCCCGAGGTTACCCGACGTATTGAATACGAGCTCGACATCATCGCCAAGCGCGGATTTCTTGCTTACTACCTAGTGGTCGCGGATTTTCTGCGTTTTGCGCATGAACAGAAAATCTTTACTACGGTACGGGGGTCCGGCGGAGGATCGCTGGTTGCATACCTCACCGGCATCACGCCGGTAAATCCCCTCGAATACAAGCTTCCGTTTGAGCGGTTTCTCAATCTTGAGCGGCCGGCGCCGCCGGATTTCGACATGGATTTCGCGGACAACCGACGAGACGAAATGCTCGAATATGCAAAACACACATACGGAGAAGATCGTGTCGCCCAGATCGGTACGTTCGGCACCATGGCGGCGCGCGCGGCGGTGCGCGATGTCGCGCGCGCGCTGGGATATCCCTACGGCATGGGCGACCGGATTGCCAAGCTCATTCCCATCGGCGCGCAGGGATTTCCCATGACCCTTGACCGGGCGCTCAAGGAAACGCCGGAGCTGAAACACATCTATGACACAGATCCTGATGTCAAGCGTATTATTGATCGCTCGAAAAAACTTGAAGGGTGCGTGCGGCACGCATCGGTCCATGCCGCAGGAGTCGTAATTTCTCCGTCCCCGCTTGTGGAATACATACCGCTTCAGTTGGACCCCAAAGGAGGAAAAATTATCACACAATACGAAATGACATCCATCGATCCCTCGTATTCGCCGGATCCTGCATTTGCTGTGGGATTGCCGAAAATAGATTTCTTGGGCATACGCAACCTTTCTATTCTGGAAGATGCCATCCGTTTGGTAAAACTCCATCAGAACATCGACGTAGACATAGAAAAAATTCCCCTTGACGACACAAAGACATTCACTCTTCTTGCCAACGGCGAAACCATGGGGCTGTTCCAGCTGGGAGGATCAGGCATGACAAAATATCTCAAAGACCTTAAGCCGACGACGATTCACGATATCAACGCAATGGTGGCGCTCTACCGCCCCGGCCCCCTCGAATCCATTCCTACCTATATTCAGCGCAAGCACAGCCCGCACCTCGTTTCTTATCTTGACCCGCGCATGAAAGATATTCTCGGCCAATCGTACGGCGTCATCGTCTATCAGGACGACGTCATGCTCATCGCAATCAATCTTGCGGGCTATTCATGGCTTGAAGCGGATAAGTTGCGCAAGGCCATGGGGAAAAAGATACCGGCGGAAATGGCCGCGCAAAAAGAAAAACTCGCGGAGGGACTGCGTAAAAACGGGATGCCCCAGCACAAAATAGAGACCCTATGGAAATTGATCGAGCCGTTTGCGGCATATGGATTCAACAAGTCGCACGCCGCCTGCTATGGCCGCGTCGCGTACCAAACCGCCTACATGAAGGCCAACTTTCCTGGAGAATATATGACCGCGGTGCTCACCGCGGAATCCGGCGATATGGAGACAATCGCCGAGATCATCACCGAATGCATGCGCATGGGCATCCCGGTGCTTGCGCCCGATGTAAACGAGAGTCATGCAAGATTCACCCTTATTAAAAAATCGGGTACTGCCGAAAGCGACACTATACGCTTCGGTCTTGAAACTATAAAAAACGTAGGCACGAACATCGTCGAAGCGCTCATAGCCGAACGGGAAGCACAAGGGAAATTTATCTCGCTCGCCGATTTTTGCGAGCGCGTGCGGCACAAGGACTTCAATAAAAAGTCGTTGGAGTCCTTGATGAAATGCGGAGCCCTCGACGGCCTCGGCGAGCGCGGCGCATTGCTCGCCAATCTTGATCTTCTGCTCGACTACAACCGCGAATCGCAGAAAACCGCCCAGCAAGGACAGACGTCTCTTTTTTCTGCTTCCCCCGCCACGCACGCATCATCGCTCTATCTCAAGCCCGCCGAGCCGGCGGCCAAACGCGACCGCCTGCAATGGGAGAAAGAGCTCCTCGGCCTGTACCTCACCGAGCACCCGATGCTGGAATACCTCAAGCGTCTGGGACGGCGAAAGCTGGTGCCCTTCAAAGAGATCACCCCTGCCTTGCGCAATCAGGAGGTACTGGTTGCGGGACTCATCTCCGGCATCCAAAAGATCACGACCAAAACCGGCGAGCCCATGCTGTTTGTAAAGATGGAGGACGCGACGAGCAGGACCGAAGTGCTGGTATTTCCCAAACTTCTCGCGGCCAACCCTGCGCTCTGGCAGGAGGAAAAAGTGCTCGTCGTGCGCGGCCGCGTGTCCGACAAAGACGGCATCGCCAAAATCATCTGCGAAGAAGCAACTGAAGTCGTGTAAAAAGAAATGCAGGCACGGATGTGCCTGCTTGGTTGAACCGCGACGAAGACAGTGGTAGATTTACCATATCCGTGCGCAGCACGCGAATATCATGTTCTCGGCTCTGCGCGAATCGAGTCATCCGGTGACAAAATACGCTAATATGCAGAAAGGTCAAACCCTTCCGATTGATGCCATACGCCATTCGCTGGCGCATCTTTTGGCAATGGCGGTATTAAAAAAATTTCCGAAAGCGCAACTCGGCATCGGCCCCGTGATTGAGCACGGATTTTATTATGATTTCAAACTGCCTGCGCCGCTTTCACCCGATGACCTGCCGGAACTGGAGAAAATCATGCGCGATCTGATTGCGCAAAAATTGTCGTTCGCGGGCGAGATGACCAGCGATGACGAAGCGCGCGCGCTTTTCAAAGACCAGCCGTTTAAGCTTGACCTTACAAAAGAGTTCACCGAGGAAGGAAAAGATCTCACGGTCTATCGCACGGGTGACGCGTTCGTTGACTTGTGCAAAGGCGGACATGTGGATAATACCGAGGAGATTCCACCAGACGCGTTTGCGCTGACGCATGTGGCGGGTGCCTATTGGCGCGGGGATGAGAAGAACGAACAGCTTACGCGCGTCTATGGGCTGGCGTTCGGAACAAAGAAAGAACTTGAGGAGCATCTCGCGCGCCAGGAAGAGGCAAAAAAGCGCGACCACCGCATGCTGGGCAAAGAACTTGGTTTATTTGTTTTTTCCGAAGCCGTTGGCAAGGGACTTCCCTTGTGGACGGAAAAGGGCGCTGCTATCCGCCGCGTGCTGGAGCGTTTTATCGTGGACGAGGAAATTCGGCGCGGCTACATGCACGTGATCACGCCGGACATTGCGAATCTGGGCCTCTATAAAAAATCCGGGCATTACCCCTACTTCAAGGACAGCATGTATGGCGCAATCACCATAGACGATGAGCAGTACATGTTGCGGCCCATGACATGCCCGCACCATTTTGAATTGTATTTGAGCAAGCCAAGAAGCTATCGCGATCTTCCTATGCGCATTGCGGAAGTTGCCAAATCATACCGATATGAGCAGTCAGGAGAATTGACCGGCCTCATTCGCTTGCGCGCATTTTCCCTTGCCGACGCGCACATTGTCTGTACGGACAAAAATCAGGCCGCACAGGAAGTGACCGGCGCTTTGGACCTCATTGAGTACATGGCGGGTAGGTTCGGCCTGCACATGGGAGAGCACTACTGGTACCGCTTGTCCCTTGGTAACCGCCAGAACAGCGAAAAATATTTCAAAAATGACGCGGCATGGGACGAGGGCGAAGCAATGCTGAGACACGTGCTGACCGAACGCAAATCGCACTTTGTTGAAGCCCCGGGAGAAGCCGCGTTTTACGGACCGAAAATCGACGTGCAGATGCGTAACTTCATCGGCAAGGAAGATACGGCATTCACCGTGCAGTACGACTTCGTGATGCCGTCGCGCTTCAATCTGACGTATACCTCCTCTGATGGCACTGAAAAAACACCAGTCGTGGTACATCGTTCGTCTATCGGCGCGATCGAGCGCATCATTGCGTTCCTTATAGAACACTATGCAGGCGCATTTCCCGTGTGGCTCGCGCCTGTGCAAGCCACCGTCATTCCGGTGAGCGAGAAGTTCCAGCAGTATGGCCAATCAGTTTTTGAGAACCTGCGTGCGCAGGGCATCCGCGCCGAGCTTCTCGACGCAGATGACACGCTGGGCAAGCGCATACGGGAAGCGGAAAAACAGAAGATCCCCTATATTCTCGTCGTGGGCGAGCGCGAGCAAGCGGCAGGCACGATCGCCGTGCGCGAGCGCGGGGTTGGGGATAAAGGCGCCATGACATGCGAGCAGTTTATTGATATACTCCTAAAGGAAATGCCTCATTAAACAAAGTATGGACTTGCTCGAACAATACAAACAACAGCGCCCCGAAGCGTTCCAAGAGCAGAAGCCAGCGCCTGCGGATGCGTATGGCCGGGAATACGGCGCGATGATACGCATGGCCATGCGGCTATCGGGGGGGAGAATACGCACGGCAAAGCAAGCAGATATGGCGTTGATAGCGTTCGCCAGCATCGCTCTGGTTATCTCGCTTTTCTTCTTTTTCCGCGATAGCGGCCCGGCATTGCCTTCGGAGCGTGAACTTCTGCGTGACACGCCGACGAGCGGATCACGACCGGGCGCCCAATTGCCCCGATAATCCCGACCGCACCAATATGCAAAAACGACAGCAGGGTTTTACACTCATAGAACTCTTAGTGGTGATCTCTATCATCAGCTTGTTGAGTTCCGTTGTGCTTACCTCGGTCAACAGCGCGCGGGCAAAAGCCCGCGACGCGCGGCGCATTGCCGATTTCAAGGAAATCCAGAAAGCGCTGGAGCTGTACTACGACACCAACGGCCAATACCCTGTCGGGTCGCAGGGATATGGCGCGTGGAGCAGTCACGCGCCATCCTACGGCAACAATGACAATTATATTACAGGGTTGGTACCGACTTATATTCCCTCGCTCCCGCGTGATCCGCGATTCGACGAAGGGGGTAGTGGATATTTGTATTTGACATACGCGGGCGGTCAGGATTACGCGCTCCTTGCGCACTTGGTCATGGAAACTATCGTTGGCGGCGATCCGTCCGCCGCGGGCAATCCCGCGCATATCCAGGCGCTGGATCGCATATGCTGTGTCCAACCCACGATTGCCGTCTATTCCCCGGGCGGGAGAGCATGGTAGCGTCATACCATTTCGTGGTATCATCAAACGCACTATGGCGTTCACCGAGGATATAAAACTCGTCATCCTGTTTGGCTCCCGGGCGACCGAAAAGGCCGGCAGGCAATCCGATACCGATATCGCGGTGCTGGCGGATCATCCGCTCACCATTGCGGAAAAGGCGCGGATAGCCGAGGAGGCCGGCAGGGCGCTGGGTACTTCCGAAGATACCATTGATGTTGCGGACATTTGGCGCGCCCCGCCTCTGCTTCAGCAGGAAATCGCGCACAACGGAAAACTGCTCCACGGAGACGCTTTTGATTTTGTCCGTTTCCGGGTGCTCGCGTGGAAGCGATACCTTGACACCGCCAAATTCCGGCGCGCTCGGGAGCGGGCGCTCGCCAAACGATATGGGCAGTGAACTCATTTTCAAAAAACTTGAGCAGATCGCAGAAGTAGTGAGCGAGATGGAGCGCCTGCTTGCCGTTCCGCTTGGGACATTTGTGCGCGACTTGACGGCGGTGCGCGCCGCAGAGCGCAATTTCCAGCTCGCCGTGGATCTTGCATCCGACTGCAACGCGCAGATTTTGATTGAACGCGGAGGAAAGACCCCCGACACCTACCGCGAGTCGTTTGCCGCATTGGAAAGAGAAGGCATTCTTTCAGGCGATCTTGCGCGCCGACTTATGGAAAGCGCAAAAGTGAGGAACATCCTTGTCCATGAATACGATTTTGAGGAGGACTATGAGAAATTTTATCATGCGGCGCAGGCCAGCATCCCCGCATATCGCGAATATACAAAATCAATCTACGATTATATACGCAAGTAATCCCTGTGGATCTCCTTGAGCAATACAAACAACAGCGCCCCGACGCATTTCAAGAGCGGAAGCCAGCGCCTGCGGATGCGCATGGCCGAGAATACGGCGCGATGATACGCATGGCCATGCGACTATCGGGAGGCAGGATACGAGACGCGCGGCAGGCAAATTATACTCTGCTTGTCACCGCAGTTGTCGTCGGCTTTGTGGCGCTTCTCTTCTTCTTCGGCATCCCCGGATCAGCACCGACCCATGTGAATACTATTAATCCGTAATCATGTCCAAAAGAATTTCCGGTTTCACTCTCATTGAGCTTCTGGTCGTCATCTCTATTATTGGCCTCCTTTCCTCAATCGTCCTAACCAGCGTCAACAGCGCGCGCTCCAAAGCGCGGAATGTGCGGGAAAAAGCCGACGTGAAGCAGATTATTACGGCGCTCGAATTCGCGCGAAGCAACAGCTCCACCGATACCTATCCCTCATCAGGAGGCACATGGGTGTGCCTGAAGCAAAGCGGTACCTGCTGGAGAGGCGGTTATTCCGCACTTCCCGCGCAAGCCATTACCGATCTTGCGCCGTATTTGCCGGCGCTTCCCGCGACATCAGTCAACACAAGCGGGGGCACTTCTTGTTACGCATATGACAGCCATCTCTATCACTCGAACCATCCGGCACCCATAGGATCGTCTCCTGCAGGGCCTATATCATCTGGGCGAAAGAGACGACAGGCGCATTCGATCCCGGCGAGTGTCCCGGCTATGACGCCGGCATCTACGACTGCGGCCTGCGCTACTGTTACCAATTTATCGGAGCGAATTGATCTTCCCGCCGCGCGATGCAGAAAATCATTGTCATCGTAGGCCCTACGGCATCGGGCAAATCGGCGCTCGCGGTCTTGCTCGCAAAAAAATTCAACGGCGAAGTCGTCTCCGCCGATTCGCGTCAGGTGTATCGCGGACTTGAAATCGGATCCGCCGCAATCACTGATAGAGAAATGCGAGGCGTGCCGCATCACCTTGTCGGCATTGTCTCGCCGCGAGAGGTATGTACCACTGGACACTTTGTCGCGGCGGCTCGGGACGCGATCGCCGATATCGCGCGGCGAGGCCGCGTCCCCATTGTCGCGGGCGGCACCGCATTCTGGGTCAATGCCCTAGCGCAAGGCATCGTCTTGCCCGAAATAAAGCCAGATACGGCGCTCCGCCGGCGGCTTGAGAAAAAATCAGCCGCCCAACTCTTTGCCATACTCAAAAAAGCAGACCCCCGCCGCGCAGGGGATATTGAACAACAAAATCCTCGCCGCCTGATCCGCGCCATCGAAATCGCGCGCTCGCTGGGCCGCGTCCCCCCTTTTGTTAAACACCGAGTGTTTAACACGCTGTGGCTCGGCCTCAATCCGGCTCCGGTGCTGCTCGCCCGCCGCGTCACGGCGCGCGCAGAGCGCATGATTCGCGACGGCCTTGCCGCAGAGACCCGGGCGCTCGCGCGAAGCATCCCTATAAAACGCGTCCGCGAATTTGGATTTGAGTATCGCGCGGCGCTTTTGTATAACCGCGGCGAGCTGACGCGCAAACAGTTTGCCGCGCGCCTCGTGGCCGACACCCTGCACTATGCAAAACAGCAAAACCGATGGTGGAAACGCAATCCGGCCATTTATTGGATTACCGCTCCCGATGTTGCGCGACGTTTCGGAGCACGGCACAAATGGGACAATGTCCACGCCGCGGCAATCTCACTCGTCAAAAAATTCTTGCAAAAAAGTCCCTCACGGACTGCCAAAAACCGGCTGACGTTTCGGGCGGCGCCGGCCGTTCGTCCGGCACGACCACGACGACTTCCTCGCCCGGGTTCTTGAGGTTCATCCTCGCTTTTGCTTGATACTCAACTGCTTCGGGCGTGTCCTGCTCTTCCAGGCGCCGTGAAAGTTCCTGCTTTTTCCTGACCATGTCTCCCAGCTGACTTTCAGCAGACCGCAGTTCCGCCCGCAGGGCCAGCGTCGTAGCCGTTATGCGCGCGGCGCCCACGGCAACCGCGCTTGCTGTGCAGAGCAGGAATATATTCATCGGTATTGAACGCTTGATAGAGAGACGCATACCCTTTATACTACGCGGTATGTTTAACCACCGCAAAAAACTCAACGCTGTCTGGGTCGGCATCTCGGTTCTCGCCGTCGTCTCCATGGTGTCGTATCTGCTTCTGCCTCTCGTCTAACCGCTCCCGATGTTGTGTAAACGATTATTAATCGTTTACACATTTCGGAGCAAGGCGCCTTTGGGACAATGTCCCCGCGAGACAGTGTCTCGCGTGCCATGCTATGCAACATCGGACAATTTCGGCAGCGGTTACCGTAATTTGAAAAATACGTCCGGAGGGATGGTCACCCTGCCGGTCTCTTTCAGCCGCTTTTTGCCGCGCTGTTGTTTTTTCCACAGCTTCATTTTTCTGGTGCGGTCGCCGCCGTACATATGGCTGGTCACATCTTTTTTTGCCGCAGGGATGGTCTCGCGCGCAATGATGCGCCCGGCGATGGACGCCTGCAAGGCAACGGCGAACAATTCCTTGGGAAGCAGTTCTTTCAATGCCGCCAGGCGCTGTCGTCCGATGTCATACGCCCTGGCACGGGGCACCACTTCCCCCAGCACCGGCTGTTCCTCTCCCGCAATCAGAATATCAAGCCGAACCAAATCACCGGTCCGATATCCGATGAGGGTGTAGGAAAACGACGCAAATCCTTGCGAAATGCTTTTGAGGCGGTCATAAAAATCAACAATCACTTCCCGGAGGGGCGCTTCGCCCTCTAGGTGCAGACGATCGCCCGCTCGCCCCGTTAGAGACAAGTCCCAACGTGATGCCGGGACTGCCATATCAGTGACGCGGGTCTCTAACGGGGCGAGCGTTTCGGCTTTTGTGATGATACCCTCGGCTCCCGTAAGCAACGACGTGATCGCCCCCAGGAAACGCGCGGGCGCTACCATTTCGACACGCGCCCAGGGTTCGGTGATGTCTCCGATCTCCTGGGCTGGCGGCAGGCGTACCGCGCTGTATACCGTAATCGGCTCTTTGTGTTTGTCTTGAAATGTCACGCGAAACGCCACCGACGGGCGCGAGAGCGCCAGCGCTACCCCATATTCGCGCCGGAGGCGTTCGGCCACGATTTCCATGTGCAGGAGCCCTAAAAATCCGGCTCTGAATCCGCGACCCGCAAACGCATGCGTTTGCGCGCCTGCATCCTCCGGTGTAAAAGTAAACGCCGCGTCTTCCAGGTGCAGTTTGCCGAGGGCGTCTCGCATACTTTCGTATGCGTCCTGATTCTCCGGGAAGAGCGAGGCAAAGACCACGGGCGCTATTTCACGGTATCCGGGCAGGGGCTCAATATCTCGATATTTAGATATGTCAATATATCGCGTTATGGTATCACCCACACGGACTCTCGCTGGCTCTTTGATGCCGGTGGCCACATAGCCGATTTCGCCGTATTGCAGGCCCGTTCCTGGACTGCGTTCCGGCGTGAACACGCCGATCTCCAGGACTTCAGCGCCGGTTTCCCCTGCCATGAAATGAATTTTGTCGCCTTTTTTCAATACCCCGTCCACGACTCTCACATGCGCGATGACGCCTAGATACCGATCGTACTTGGAGTCAAATACGAGCGCGCGCAGGGGCGCGTCCGCCATTTCGCCATTTCGATATTTCGATATTTTCTCACTGGGCGGCGGCACTTTCTCCATGACTGCGGACAAGAGGGCCTCCACGCCCGTCCCTTCTTTTGCCGAAATCGCATACACATCCTCGGGGCGGCATCCCACCAGCGCCGACAATTCTTCCATGGTTTTTTCTTTTTCCGCCGACGGCAGGTCCACTTTATTCACCACAGGAATGACCACCAAACCCTCCTGCTGTGCCAGATATAGATTGGCGAGCGTCTGGGCCTGCACGCCCTGGGTCGCGTCCACGAGCAGGATGGCCCCCTCTACGGCGGCGAGCGCGCGCGACACTTCGTATGAAAAATCAGCATGCCCAGGCGTATCGATAAGATTCAGGATCCGCCCTTGCCACGCCATGCGCACGGGCTGCATTTTTATCGTAATCCCCTTTTCACGCTCCAGAGGATGTATGTCTAAAAACTGGGCGCGCATTTCCCGCCGTTCCACCGTGCCGGTCAATTCCAAAAAACGATCCGCCAGCGTGGATTTTCCATGATCAATATGCGCGATGATGACGAAATTGCGGATATCCATACCGTGTCGCTGTCCGGCTCGCGGGTTATTTCTCCGCCTCTCCCCCCCATTCTGCGGGAAGGCGGCGTAGAGAGAACAGGCGCCGGGTGATGCTTTTTCGCAACGCTCCAACCTCCTCGTTCCCTAGCATAGAGAGCACCGCCCAATATACCCCGAAGCCGGCTCCTGCCGCCACTGCCCCCTGCAGGAGCACGCGCGCAAAGGTGATGAGCGGCAGGGTCTGGGAAAAACTGGCGCGGACCGCATACGCGGCAATACCTGCGCCGAGCGCGGCGCAGGCGATTTGCCCGATTGTCTTTGCTCCCGTCGGCGCGGCCCTGATACCAAACCGCCGCCGGGCCGCCCGGATGAGCAGGATCCACAGCGCCAGGGCGTTGATCACCACGCCCGCGGCAAACGCGAGACCCATCCCCAGCACCGCAGGATGCGCCATGTCCTGGATGCGGAAAAGCGCGGCAATGGCGACGCTTTCCGGCGAAGCCCGCCCAAGCGCCCGCGTCAAAGCCCAGGCGATACCGACCGTGCCCACAGACGTTACCGCATTTACGGCAAGCGGTATACGCGTATTTCCCAAAGCATAAAATCCGCGGATGAGCAGGATATGGAGGGCTCCGGCCGCCATGGCGATGCATAATGAGGCCAGCACCGCCGCCGTAAGCCGCGTGTCTTCCCAGGAAAATGCGCCAGCGCCGAGACCAACGCGCACGATGTGCGCGCGCAGAACGAGGACGAGAACCGCCGCAGGCATTACCCAGAAAAGAATGCTGTGTATGCCGGCTGATAATTCTTCCAGAAAGTCCCTCCCCGAATCCAGCGCCGCCGCCCGCGCCATGCGCGGAAACACCGCAACCGCGTAACTTGCGGCAAAGATGCCGATGGGCACGAAATACAAATCATACGCTGCGGAAAAGACGGCCACGCTTCCTTCAGCGAGCGTCGAGCCGATTGCAATAAGAACCAGCACCGTCAGCTGGGAAAGAGAGATGGCGAGCACGCGGGGAAAAGAAAGTACGAGCACCTTCCGTATGCCAACAGCAATTCCAGACTTAGTCTGGAATTTCCAGACTAAGTCTGGAATTCTCGTGAGACCAAACCCGAGGCGCGCGGCGAAGATATATTGCACCGACATATGGAGCAGTGCGCCGAGCGCCACGCCCATACCAAGCCCCCTCACGCCGAAGATAGGCACAAACAGCAGGATGCCGACCACGATGCCCATGTTGTAGAGGATGGGCGCCAGGGCATAGACAAAGAAGAGCCGGAATGATTGCAGAACCACGGAGAAGATACCGGACAGACCGAAAAGAATCGGGGATATGAGCATGAGCCGGACCAGAGCGGTCATGAGTGAGCGCTCGCCGGAGGAAAAGCCGGGCGCTATCAAGGGGACGATGGCCGGTACGGCAAAAAATACCACCGCGGAAAGCGCGAGCGCGGCGAGAAAAAAGAGTGTGGAAAGGGCGGCAATGAATGCTTTGGCTTTTTTTCTGTCTTCAATCAAGTACTCCTGAAATATCGGCAGGATGGCGGCCGATGCCGCGCCCAGCAAAAACACTGCGGCCATGAAGTCGGGTATCTGGAACGCCGCGTAATAGATATCCAACTCCCGCCCCGCGCCGAATTCGGCGAAAAGCAAACGGTTGCGCACGACACCCACCAGCCGGCTCGCCAGTCCTGCGGTGCCCAAAAGAAGCGCCGCGGCATGGACGTTCGCCACTTCCTGTTTCAGAAACGCAAGTCGCACGGCAAGGTATTATCGCCTTTGCTCCTGTTCTTTCACCGGCACGTCGGTTCTCTGTTGGGGGGGCACGGCAGGAGGCACGATGCCTTCGAGCGCCGGTTTACCGGCTTTCACGTTGGCGATAATGCGCTGGATTTCCTGATTATCAGGGTTGGTGGCCGCGATGCGCCCGAATTCTTCCAACGCCCGCGTCCGGTCTTTTTTGCGATCATAAATGAGGCCGAGGAAATATCGGGCGTTGGCGTACTGCTCATTCATGCTGATCGCGCGTTCAAATTCCGCCTGCGCGCGCGCAAGATCATTTTTCTGATAGTAGAGGAGTCCTAGCTGAAAAGCGACACCTATGTCAAAAGGCGCGATGAGTTTGGTGTTTTCCACGCTTTGAATAGCGGCATCAAGATTGCCGAGACGTATGGCGGTTTGCGCCAGCAGAAAATGCGCGGGCGCGTAATCCTGCTTGGCCTGGATGGCGCGCTGGAAAATGGCCACTATTTGCTCAAGATTTTGCACTCTGGCTTTTTCCAGATCTTCCCGCTCCTTTCCCTGCGCCTGCTGTGCGGCGCTGGCAAGACGATCGGCAAACACCAGCCCTGCGCGGCCCCACTCCACATATGCTGCGGGGTTGAGCGGCTCACGTTCTATCGCGCGCTGATACGCTCCCGCCGCAATCCGTTCGGATCCGGGGATGAACGGAATGATGGATTCGTACAGCGAGCCCTGAATCCGCCAGAGGGTCGGGTCTTGAGGATGCATAGCCGTGAGGTGTTGCGCATCCTGAATCGCAAGCGATACGGCTGACTGGAAGTCCTGCTGGACGTTTTCACCTGCGGCGGCGCGCTGAATCACGGAACGCACTTTTCCTATACGCGCCTGGGTGAGCATCTGCACATTGCGCCAGTTGCGCGGCTCATATTGCACGGCCCGCTCCAAGAGACCGATGGCGTCGTCGATCTTTCCGGCGTTGAACGCCGTGGCGCCACGGTCGGCGGCAAGCGCGGCGCGCACGCGTCCGACTTGGCCATAGAGCGCCGCGATGCCGAGCGCAATACAAAAGATGATCACAAGGGATGACGCGAATATCATGCCCGGCGTTTCAAACCGAACCATACGCTCCCGTATACTCCATATGCTCGGTCGTCCGGCCAATGCCAACCGGTCGCCAGATACCTCACTCTCGCGCGCATCCTCCGTCATTTCCGGCACTGCGTGCGCGGGAACGGCAAGGAGCGCTGCTAGCAGACCCGCCAAGAAGAATAATAGCAGGAGCAACGACGTGTTTGCGGGATAGAGAAACGCCGCAATGAGGAGCGTCACCCATCCGAGAAAAGAGCTCATGACGAGCGGATCCCCCGTCCTGTTTTGCATAGTGCCGTCTCCGGCAGACGAAGACGAGAGTAGTATGCGCAAAAATACGAAGAGTGAAACGGCGAAAAATCCGATGAGCGAAATCAAGCCCAAGATGCCGCCAGTCGGCAATGCGGTCGCGACCCATGACTGGCCCTGATTAAACCGGACGCCCCAAAAGGCGGTTTGATTGATTGCAGGATCTTTGTATTTCGCCCAATCAAGCCCGAACATGGCCGGACCGGAACCCAGGAATACCCGCAGAGGCCCCTCGCGAAATACGTTCCCCGCGATGGAAAAGGTGGCGCTCGCCGAAGGCGATATTTCGGCCGGCGCTTCAAGTTTGCCGATAATAGCGCCCGGCGCCATAATCATGGCGATCGAAAATATCACCAGTCCGAGCGCCGTCCATTGCCGCCAGCCAAACCGGCGGACATTGTCGCCGGACACATCGCCAGGTCGATGTTTTGATACGTCGATGAGCAGGAGACCGAACAGGCACACCGAGGCGACCAGCACCAGAATCCATGCGGTCCAAAAATGCACGAATGCAATGTCCGCCAGAAAAATAAGCGCGG
>Ga0155321_131_pt2 | contig 47579 bp, 61 predicted proteins | sample RifCSPhighO2_02_FD_106289 | JGI IMG/M metagenome (GOLD analysis project Ga0155321, IMG submission 106289) | Candidatus Sungbacteria bacterium RIFCSPHIGHO2_02_FULL_53_17
AGAAAAAAGGGCGCGGAGGCGCACGCCGCTCGCCCTCGACCCCCACACGGTAATTAACGAGGTTAAACCTCGTTAATATAAGCCGCTCAACTACGGAGGATTATCCTCCATACTAAACTTATGAGTTTGAAACAGACGATTGAGGGCGAGATGAAAGATGCTATGAAAGCTAAGGACACCGAGCGCTTGGGCGTGTTTCGCATGGCGCTTGCGGCGATGAAGAACAAGGAGATTGAAAAGCGCGCCACAAACCCGGACTCTGCATTGAGCAACGAAGAACAAATGGCGGTCCTGAAAAGCGAGGTAAAAAAGCGCCGCGACTCCATCGCGGAATTCCGGAAAGTGGGCCGCACGGACTTGGCGGAAAAAGAAGCAAGCGAACTTGCCGTCCTTGAGCCGTATTTTCCGGTCGAGGCCAGCGATGAAGAAATTGAAAAGCTCCTTGCACCCGTGGTGAAAGGAGCGTCTGCCGATGATTTCGGCAAAGTGATGGGACAGGCGATGAAGGCCATCGGAGGCCGCGCGTCCGGCGATCGGGTTGCTACGCTGGTAAAGGTGCTTCTTGACAGAAAGTAAGGAAGTAATAATATAAGGAATATGCAGACCGTACTCAATGCGCGGATTCAAAATATAACCAGCAAGGGGCAGATCACGCTTCCGGTGGCGTGGCGCAGAAAGACAAAAGCCGCGCAGATCGTCCTGCGCGTCAAGGGAGAGATGGTTGAGATTGTTCCTGCGGAGATTACGATCCGCGGCGGAGGAAAAGAATATACGGTTTTTGACGCCTTGCGCGACAACAAAGGCAGGGGACTGAAAGCGTCTGATCTCCTGACGCTCTTGAAGAAGATGAACGCGTAAATCGGACATGGACAAAATCCGAAAGCTCTTTTTGCGCCTGCCACGAAAAGAACGACTATATTTGCAGTCCTTTATTGACAATTTGGTGAATGACAACACTTTTCGGAATGCGCATGTCAAGAAGCTGAAGGGGAGCGATCTGTTCCGTGCGCGGAAGGGTCGGTTCAGGATCATTTTCCATTACGAGCACTCAAGGAGCATAGTCATCGATTCCGTCAAAATCCGGAGTGAGAGTACCTATAGGGATGTATGAGGAGTCGGATAGAGTAAATCGCCATAACAATGGAAGGTGTAATGAGAAGTTAAAAAGCTCCTGCAACCGGTGGTTGCAGGAGCGTCTGAAAAGGACATTGGCCGTCGCGATAAAACTCATCGCGGGTCGCGCCTCGGGCGAGCGCGTGGCTACCGCGGTGAAGCGGATGCTGGCGGCGAACGAACGAGGGGCTATGCGCGCATAATTTTTTCAAGTGCTTTGGAAATTTTTTCTGACCAGGATGTCAAACCTCCTTTCTCAATATAAACGTCTGCACCGCACTCTGCCGCATATTGCTTGATCCGCGGGTGTCCACTCATAAGGATAGTTTTTATGGATGGTTTGTTCGTCTTGACCCACCGAATCACCTCGTCGCCGTACAAGCCCGGCATCTGCATGTCGGTCAGCAGAATATCAACATCGTTTTCTTGAAGAGCGACGGTTGCTTCATAACCATCAGCCGCTTCAAGAACTTCATGTCCCATATCTGTGAGAGACATGGAGACATCTTTTCGTATTGGGGTACTATCTTCAGCGACTAAGATTTTCACGCCATTCTCCTAATTGTTCGTGAACAAAATGAAAGGTACGATCCTCCACACGCCGAAAAATATATCATTTGCAAAGCGGATTGTCAAGTGCCTGCCGCAGGCAATCGCAAAGCGATTGCCTGCGGAGATTTCTGTGGTGTCGGTCTCCACAGCCGAGTCGCGGGTGCTGAATTGCAGATACCTCAAAAAGGACAAGGCAACCAATGTTTTGTCGTTTCGGTACTCCGATGAATACGGGGAAATACTCGTGTGCCCCGCGGTGATACGCGCTGAAGCAAAAGCGCAGGGCCATTCGTTTGAATATCAGATGACATGGATGATCGTGCATGGTATGCTCCATCTATCGGGAGTGCATCATGAGCAGTCCGCATTAGCCGAAAAGAAATTCTCCCGTGTAGAGCAGGAAATTCTGGAACAATTCAGAAATGGCCCGCCGCGACATCATCACCGCCGTTGACGTAGGAAGCGCTATGGTGCAAACCGTAGTGGCGGAGCGCGTCCCCGAACGGGACGCATTGCACATTTTAGGCATGGGATCAGTACCCTCTGGGGGTGTGCGTCGGGGGGCGGTTATTGATGTGGACGACGCGGCGGCCGCCATCCGCCAGTCCGTAGACCAGGCGCGGAAAACCGCAGGCGTACCCGTGCGTTCGTGCTGGGTGGGCGTGGACGGGTCGTATATCTCATCTACGTCAGTGCGCGGCGTGGTCGCGGTGTCTCGTGCGGACCAGGAAATCGCGCCCGAAGACGTCCAGCGCGTGCTTTCTGCGGCCGAGGCCTTTATTCCCAAGAATCACAACAAAGAAGTCCTCCATATCATCCCCCGCGAGTTCAAGGTGGACAATGAATCGGGCGTACGCGACCCCATTGGCATGCACGGCGTGCGGCTGGAAGCCGAAGCGCTGGTGATTGAGGGCACGTCTTTGTACCTCAAATCATTATTTAAAGCCGTAGAGCACGCGGGCCTGCGCATTGACGACTATGTATTCGCCCCGCTTGCGGCGGCAGAGACCGTACTTACCAAGCGGCAAAAAGAATTGGGCGCGATTCTGCTGGACATCGGCGGGGGGAGCAGTTCGTTTATTGTCTTTGAAGAAGGCGTGCCCGTGCACGCGGGCGCGATTCCGATTGGCGGCAATCACATCACCGGAGATGTGGCAATCGGCTTTCGCCAGGCATTTGATGTGGCCGAACAAATCAAGCTGGCGTATGGCACTGTCATGGCCGCGGACTTGCCAAAACGCGACGGCATACGCCTGGCGGAATTCATTCCCGGCCAGGAAGAGGTTTTTTCGCGTCGCACGCTTGCCGAGATCGTTGAAGCGCGCTTGCAGGACCTCTTCGAGCTTTTGCAAAAAGAATTGCGCCGCATCAATCGCGCGCGCCTCCTTCCCGGCGGTGTAGTGCTCATCGGCGGCTCGTCCTTGGTGCCAGGCATCTTGAACCTTACGCGCAGAGAGCTAGAACTGCCCGTGGAGCAGGGTGTGCCGCAGGGATTTTCCCCGATGTTGGATGAAATCGAAGGCCCGCCCATGGCCGCAGCGCTCGGTATTGCGCGCTGGGCCGCGGGCAAGCGCAAAGAACCTGGCGCCGGATGGATGCGTCATTTTCCCTACGCGGGCGGGCAGGTGCGGATCGTCCGGTGGCTGCGCTCTTTACTTCCCTAGCGCCGTCCGATATAGTATGTCCGATAGGATAACGTTTAAACGTTTAAACGTTTATACTTTTTACGTATGCCTAGTATAAAACCAGACATTGAAACATACGCCCGCATCAAAGTCGTCGGTATTGGCGGCGGCGGGGGCAAGGCGGTGACGCGCATGATCGACCACAAGATCAATGGGGTCGATTTTTTGACCATCAATACCGACGCGCAGGACCTGCATTTTACCAAGGCGCGGACCAAGATACATATAGGAAAGAATCTGACCAAGGGCCTGGGAGCGGGCATGAATCCTGATTTGGGGCGGCAAGCCGCAGAGGAGAATCGCGACGAAATCCACGAAGCTCTCAAGGGTGCGGACATGGTGTTCTTGACCTGCGGTCTTGGCGGGGGCACGGGGTCCGGCGCAAGTCCGGTGATTGCCGAAGTATCGCGCGACTCCGGTGCGCTGACCATCGGCGTGGTCACCAAGCCGTTCAATTTCGAAGGCATACAGCGCACGCGCATTGCCGAGGATGCGTGGCGCGAATTGCGCGATCGGGTAGATGCGCTGATTACCATTCCCAATGATCGGCTCCTTGCGGTGATTGGCAAAGATATGCCGCTTTTGTCCGCGTTTGCGATCTGCGACGACGTATTGCGCCACGCGGTACAAGGCATCTCCGATCTTATTGTCACGCCGGGCATCATCAACGTGGACTTTGCCGACGTGCGCGCCATCATGCGCGACACCGGCTCTGCGCTCATGGGCGTGGGTTACGGCACGGGTGAGGATCGGGCGGTTGCCGCGGCAAAGGCCGCAATCAATTCTCCGCTATTGGACATCTCTATTGAAGGCGCGCGAGGTGTCTTGTTCAACGTATCCGGCGGCATAGACCTGACCATGTGGGAGATAAACGAAGCGGCGCGGGTGATCACCGAATCCATTGACCGCGACGCCAAGGTCATCTTCGGCGCCGTGCACGACGAACGGCTCAAGAAAGGAGAGGTGAAGATAACGGTCATTGCCACGGGTTTCCCCGGCGGGCAGGGGGCGGGGCATACGCCATTGGGCAAAGAGGAGCATCAAGTGGAAGTAAAAAAGACCCCCATTTCCTCTTTCTCCGCTACGCCAAGCGGGGAAAAGGCGCCTTTGCCGAGCAGTCGCCAACCAGCCCCGCAGGAGAACGATTGGGACGCCATTCCGGCGTTTCTGCGGCGGCGGAACAAGTAATCCTTGGCATTCAAAAAGCTGTCAAGCGCAAAGAAAATCGTCCCGTGTTTTGACGGGGCGATTTTCTTTTCTATCTAGCATGATTTTTGGGGGCATTTGGTAATTTCCTCTTGTCTTTGTCAACGAAGCTCAAGTTATCCACAGCAGGCAAGAGTTTCGGGGGTATGATGATTATACCTATTTACTGAATTACCGCTGCCGTGTCCCGCTGCCGAAGTTGTCAGCGGTTCACCCGCATGTCCCATCTGTGTCGTGCCGCTGAGCGCGTAAACGATTGTCAATCGTTTACGCAATTTCGGGAGCGTGGCACGGCAGCGGAACGCGCACATGCCAAAAGGAGTCGCCGTATCGTCCATCACAACGGTCGCCGCACGTTCCGCGCTCAACCGGCGCAAAATTCCTCTCAAACGGGTCTTTACCAAAGAGGGCGCGCATCCCTATGACCAAGTGGCGTGGAAGAATATGAAAGTGACGATACGCGGCAGTGGCATGAACAGCACTGTCGAGGAGCGGGAATTGGAATTCCCTGATTTTTGGTCGGATAATGCGTGCAGTATCGCTGGTTCCAAGTATTTTCGAGGCCGCATCGGCTCTCCAGAGCGCGAATCCTCTGCGCGACAAATGATTGACCGCGTGGTACAAGTTCTCGCGGAATGGGGCGTGAAGTTCGGACATCTGGACGATCAGGATGTCGCGGTATTCAGCGACGAATTGCGCTATATCCTGCTCCACCAGCGCGCGGCATTCAATTCTCCGGTGTGGTTCAATGTGGGTGTCTCTGACAAGCCCCAGTGCAGTGCGTGTTTTCTCCTCGCCGTAGAAGACAACATGGATTCTATTTTGGACTGGATCAGGACCGAAGGCGTGATTTTCAAAGGCGGTTCGGGTTCGGGCGTCAATCTTTCGCCCTTGCGCTCGTCCGGCGAGACGTTGTCCGCAGGCGGCCGCTCGTCCGGTCCGGTTGCATTCATGCGGGGCGCCGATTCTGTTGCGGGTATGATTGCGTCCGGCGGCTCCACGCGGCGCGCCGCCAAGATGGTGGTCATGAACATTGACCATCCGGACATCATGCAGTTTATCCGATGTAAGGCGGAGGAGGAGAAGAAAGTCCGCGCGCTCATGGAAGCGGGGTATCAGATGCATGACCTAAACAATCCCGCGTGGAATTCGATTCAATACCAGAATGCCAATAACTCGGTGCGCGTTACGGACGAATTCATGACTGCCGTGGAACAGGACGAGCAGTGGAGCACGCGCTATGTGACGAGCGGAACGCCGGCCAAAGAATATCGCGCGCGTGATCTGATGGCCGAGATTGCCAAGGCCGCGTGGGAATCGGGCGACCCTGGCATCCAATACGACACCACGATCAACCGCTGGCACACCTGTCCGGTAAGCGGCAGGATCACGACGTCCAATCCGTGCTCGGAATATCTGCACTTGGACAATTCCGCATGCAATCTGTCATCCATCAATCTTTTGAAATATCTCAATGCCGATGGAACCTATGACGTACGCCGGTTCATCCACACCGTAGACGTCATGCTGTTTGCGCAAGAAATTATCGTTGACGGATCCAGTTATCCGACCGAGAAGATCGGCAAGAACGCGCACGCGTTCCGCGAGCTCGGTCTGGGTTATGCCAATTTGGGCGCACTCCTTATGGCATGGGGCATGCCGTACGATTCAGATACGGGCCGTCACACGGCAGGCGCTATCACGGCGCTCATGACGGGAGAAGCATATCGCTTTTCTGCGGAGATAAGCCGCCGCATGGGCCCCTATGACGGATACGAACTCAATAAAGAGCCGCAATTGAAAGTCATTGGCATGCACCATGACGCGGTCGGCCGCGTGCGGCCAGGCCTCGTGGGCGATCGCGCGATATACGATGCGGCGGCGAGAGTGTGGAACGAGGCGCTGACGCTGGGCAAAAAGCACGGCGTCAGGAATTCCCAGGTAACGTTGCTGGCTCCCACAGGCACGATCAGCTTGATGATGGATTGCGCGACCACGGGGATCGAGCCGGAATTTGCGTTGGTCAAGACGAAAAAACTCGTTGGCGGCGGCACCATGAAATTCATCAACACCACCGTGCCGCAGGCATTGGAAAAATTGGGATACCGCGAAGAAGAACGCCGCGCCATTCTCGCATATATCGAAGAACACGGCACGATTGAAGGCACACCCGCGATCAAAGACGAACATTTGGCCGTGTTTGACTGCGCGGTCAAACCCTTGCAGGGGAACCGCGTGATCTCGTGGCAAGGACACGTCAAAATGGTGGCCGCGGCCCAGCCGTTCCTCTCCGGCGCAGTTTCCAAGACGTTTAACATGTCTGCCGAGACGACCGCCGAAGAAATAATGGAAGCATACATCATGGGCTGGAAAATGGGACTCAAGGCGTTTGCGGTGTATCGCGACGGATCAAAAGCGGCACAGCCCCTGAATCTTTCGGACAAGGAAAAAAAGAAAAAAGAGCCAAGTATGCCCGTGCGACGGCATTTGCCGCCCACCCGGCCGTCGGAGACGCACAAGTTCTCGATCGCCGGACACGAAGGATTTCTCACGTACAGCATGCACGAGGACGGCACGCTGGGAGAAATATTTATCCGCATGTCCAAGCAAGGATCAACGCTCGCAGGGCTTTTGGATGTCGCGGCTGTTGCGGTATCCATTGCTATCCAATACGGCGTGCCGCTCAAGAACTTTGTAAAGCGCTTCTCCTACAGCCGATTCGAGCCCGCCGGATACACCGAGAATGCGGATATACAGGTAGCGACCTCGATTGCGGATTACATCTTTCGGTATCTGGCTCTGCGGTTTTTGTCGGAATCCGATCTTGATGAGCTTGGCATCAAGGCGCCGCCAAAAGAAGTGGCAATCGCATCGGAAAAACCAGCCACACCGGAGTCGCGGCAGAATGTCCGCATGGACGCACCCTTGCCTGTGATTATGACCGCAAGCGAGCAGAGCGCCAAGCGCGTGTATGCCGATACCATGTGCCGCGTCTGTGGCGGCATGCTGATCCAGACAGGCACCTGCAAAACGTGCATCCAGTGCGGTACATCGAATGGGGGGTGCTGATTCGTTCCGCGCGTTCGCTCACGCGCAGAGCGAATCGCAACCAAAAAGAAAAAGATTTTTGAAAATGTTTATAGTTGCCCCCCATCAACGCCTGCAAACCATCGGTCTAACCATGACGCACGGAGTTGCAGTTTCGCTGACGAGGTTAGGGAGAGAATATAGACGAGGTCTAGGACTCTGAATGAGTAGTTCCGAAGATGCGTCTCTATCTCCTTTTCTGCGGACTTAGTTGAGATTTGGTGAGTGGGCGATTCTAAATATAGAATCGGCAATGATGTTTACATCATTGCCGATTATCATTTCAACTAAAAATATGCTCTACATCTTCACGGGCAACGGAAAAGGCAAAACCACGGCCGCACTCGGCACGGCAATGCGTGCCGTGGGGGAGGGAAAGCGCGTGCTCATGGTGCAATTCATCAAGGGTCCCTGGAAATCGGGAGAGGATGTGTTTGCCACTGGTCTTGAGCCGCGATTCAGATTGGTAAAAATGGGCAAGGGATTTGTCGGCATTCTCGGCGATACCCTGCCGCGCGAGGAACACGAAAAAGCCGCAGAAGACGCGCTTGCCTATGCCCAAAAAGAAGCGGAATCAGGCAACTGGGACATCGTGATTCTTGATGAAGTACACAACGCCGTGCATCTCAATCTCATCACCAAAGAAGATGTGCTGGAGTTTCTTGACGCCGTAGGAGACAAACTTGAGCACATCATCCTCACTGGCCGCGACGCGGCGCAGGAACTTATTGATCGCGCGGATCTTGTCACCGAGATGCGCGACATCAAGCACCCGTACCATAAAGGCGTCAAAGCCCGCCGGGGATTGGAGTATTGACGATTACGACATTCCTACGACCGCAGGGATGGTGCAATAAAAAAGAGCCGGCAGGAAAAGTCCCGCGCGGCTCGCTCGTGATGCCCTCTGTGCGGCACTATGCCGCGATTGCTTTCAGGATGTCGGGGATGAGGCCGAATCCTCGGTTCAGCAATCCGCTAAGCGAGCCAACCATTTTGACGCGCGGGCCCGCACGGAGTCGGTCAGCGGCGTCTCCGGCGTGCGTGATTCCTCCGACGCCGATGACATCAATATCCAACCCGTCTTCCTGGATGATCCGGCACAATTCCTGCAGTTTTCCATGCGCACGTATCCGCAAGGGATCCCCGGATATGCCACCGGCTTCCGTGATGCCGTACTGGCCGCGGATTATATCGCTCACCGTGGTGTTGAATCCTTCGAGCGCCACGGCCTCTTCGTATGCGGTGCTTGCGATCGCCGTATAGCGCATCTCGGCAGACGACATATCCGGCGAAAGTTTGACGATCCATGGCGGCGAGGGTTTGCGATTGAAGCGCGCAATCGCGCGTGATCCCTCAACCTTCGCGATAGGTTTTTGTGGTTGCATCGGGAACTGACTCTACGGGTAGCACATTTTTACGGACAGTGTCAATGGAACGCCTAGTATATATTTTCGTGATAGAATAAAAGGCATGACGAAATCTCGGATATTTCTTTGGGGGCTGACTGCTTTTTGCGCGGGTGTGGGGGTTCGATCATTTGCCGTTGTGCCGCATATGGCGATATGGATTTTGGGTCTTGCGGCTGTGATAGGTTTTGTCATCGGCGTACGACGCAGGCAGGAAAAGGTATGGTTTTTGGGACTGTGCGCCGCCGCACTGCTCGCCGGTGTATTCCGCTTTGATATGGTTGAGCGCGTGCGGCCAAAGGTGGCGGCTTGGCAGGGGAGAAATGTGCAGGCGGAGGGCGTGGTATGGGCAGAACCGCGACGGGGGGAGACGACCCATCGGGTAAAAATAAAAACGAATATGATTGACGGCGTTCTTTTGGACGAGCCGTTTTTCATTTTGACAACCGTGCGGCCATATCCGGCATACCGCATAGGAGATCGCGTAAGAGTGCGCGGGGTTATCGAAAAACCGGAGAATTTCAGCGATTTTGATTATATATCGTATCTGGCTCGTGACGGCATTTTTGCCGTGATGGCTTTTCCACAGGCAGAAAAAACAGGGGAGGATACGGCGTGGCGCCTGACTGTCGTGCTTGCGCGCGTGAAAGACGCGCTTGAATCAAAGATTGAAAACGCTTTACCCGAGCCGCACGCCGCTTTTATGAAAGGCCTTCTGCTTGGCGAGCGCGCATCACTTCCCGAAAATGTGATTGAGAACTTCAAGATTGCGGGCGTGAGCCACATCGTGGCGCTGTCCGGCTACAATATTACGATTGTCGGCCGATCGTTGATGAACATACTACTGATGCTCACGGTACCATTTTTCATGTCATTCTGGATTGCCATCGGCGCCATTTTCCTTTTTGTGCTGATGACCGGCGCGGCGGCTTCCGTGGTGCGCGCCGCGATCATGGGCGTGCTGGTGCTCGTGGCGAAAAAAGAAGGCCGATCATATCACATGACCAATGCCCTGGCGTTTGCCGCCGCCGTAATGGTTTTCCAGAATCCATATATTCTCCGTTTTGATACGGGGTTTCAGTTGTCATTTTTGGCGACTGCGGGGCTCGTATATCTTTCCCCGCATGTGGAACGCCGCGTGCATCGCGCTTTGCCTGCAAAAGAAGAAGGGGCGCCGATGGTTCCGGTACTGCGCAAAGTATTTATTGAAACGATGTCCGCACAGCTCATGGTCTTGCCGCTCCTTGTCTGGCTTTTCGGGAGTGTGTCGCTCATAAGCCCTGTGGCAAATATCGCGGTGCTTGTCGCCGTGCCGTACGCCATGGGTGCGGGGTTTTCTGCGGCTATGCTCGGATTTGCGTCGTCTCTGCTCGGCGCTGTCGCCGGGTGGGGCGCGTGGGCCATCCTGGAATATCAGCTTCGCGCCATCGCACTATTTGCCCGCATACCTTTTGCATCCGTGGAGATCGGCGCGTGGATAGCCATACCCTTGTGCGCGCTCTACGGCATCATGCTTTATAAGATATGGAAATCTTCGCAAAACACGCGCGCGTAATTTTTCTCGGGGGGCTGGCGCTCGGCGTCATGGTCATCTGGTACGCGGTTTTTTATTTCGCGTCCCGTCAGCATCTTGGTGTGACGGTTTTTGATGTCGGACAAGGCGATGCCATTTTTATTGAAGTATCCGGTGGCAATCAGATTCTGGTGGACGGCGGGCCCAATGATCGGATTTTGGCAAAACTGGGTGCGGCGCTGCCTTTTTGGGATCGCTCCATTGATCTGCTCATAGTCACTCATCCCCATGCCGATCACATCGGCGGTTTTTTGGACGTGCTGAAACGATACGAGGTCGGCATGGTCATGACATCTGGTGTGGGATACGGAACGCCCGAATACGAGGAGTGGGAAAAATTGATAAAGCAGTATGCAATTCCCGTGGTGCTCGCACGCAAGGGTCAGCGCATTGATGCGGGCAGTGGTGTCGTGCTCGACATTCTCTCGCCTGCCGAAGACGTTACCGCAGGAGCGAATCATCCCCACGGCGCTAATATCATTTCCCGCCTTTCGTATGGCGACACCGCCATGCTCCTCACCGGTGACGCCGAGCGCGCGCTCGAATACCGTCTGCTTTTTGAATCACCCGACATGCTTGACGCGGATATTCTCAAAGTCGGACATCATGGATCAAAGACGTCTTCAACAGAGACATTTTTAAAAGCGGTATCGCCTGACGTTGCTGTGATTTCTGCGGGAAAGAAAAACAGATACGGCCATCCGCATCAGGAAGTGATGGAACGACTTGCGCAATTGGACATTGCCGTGCTTCGTACGGATCAGGAGGGCGACATCCGCATTGAGAGCGACGGCGCAGGATGGCGCTTGATCGGCCGGTAGATGTGTGGTACACAAAGAGTATCTAACACCCTTTTTCTATGATACAGACAACGCATCCAAAAGAGGAACGAACATTCATGATGGTAAAGCCCGACGGCGTGAAGCGCGGGCTGGTGGGCGAATGTATCAAACGCATTGAACAACGCGGCTTGAAAATCATCGCTCTGAAAATTGTGCGCCCGAGCGAGGAGCACGCGCGCGGCCATTATCCGGGCACCGAAGTATGGCTTCGCGGCATGGGCGGGAAGACGCTGGATTCGTACCAAAAATACGACAAAGATCCGGTGAAAGAGCTAGGCACTGCGGATCCGCTCAAGATCGGCGAGATCATTTACGGATGGAATACCGATTTCCTCACGTCAGGTCCCATGGTCGCCATCATCATTTCCGGCATTCACGCGATTGACATGGTGCGGAAAATCGTAGGCAAGACCCTGCCGGCATTTGCAGAAATGGGTACCATTCGCGGCGATTACTCCGTGGACTCGCCGGTGCTGGCCAACCTGGACAAGCGCGCCATACACAACCTCGTGCACGCATCAGGCGACCCCGCGGAAGCGGCGCACGAAATCGAACACTGGTTCAGCAAAGACGAAATTCACGACTACAAACGCGCAGAAGAGGATATCATGTTTTGATAAAAAATTGCCGCAGATCGGGGCGATTTTTTATTTTGGCGGATTCTTTAGGAGATATGATAAAAATATACTTTTCGGATCGTATCGCTCAACACCGGATTTTAAATAGGGGTATAACTTAGCATACTCTGATTGTGTGATTGACCAAGATGTCTGTTCACCAATTTTATTGCCATACATATACAACGCCTCTTTTTGCATATCTCCAAGTGTATCACTATATCGTAGCAAGAATATCAGTACTCGTGGTTTTCCTTGGACTTGTTCAATGTCTTCCTCAAGCATATCTGTATACTCAAGGGTAGACCAAAAATCCTCGTCATATCGGGTGTATATACCGGGAGGTAGCTCGCTGATCATCTCTGTATCCCGCATGTGATATTGTTGCTCACAAGTTCGTCCTTGATCGTCATTTACTCCAATGGTGCAAATCCAAAACTCAAGGGCCACGTTCTTCGCCGAAGAATGTCCTATATTCTTTATTTTTGGTTGGGTTCTGATATTACAGTAAGATTTACCGCGGATGTCTTTACATGTTTTAGGGTCTTTTAAGGGAGAGATAAGAACATCCTCCATAACAACATTTGCTTCTTGAAGAGAAAGACTGGCTCTATTGTTTGTCCATGTAAAAAATAGAGCTATCAGAGAGATGACGATACCAATCCACGGGATAATTCCGTTAAAGGTTCTATTGGTATTCATAGGGTGTTAGCTCCGGTCAATATTTTTGCAAGACGATTTTTGGGAAACAGATCTTTGGGATACAGGGCGATGAGTTGTATATTTTTAGCTTTGGCAATCCTCCGTTTTCGACGCATCGTTTTATCGTATGCCGTTATCTCTCCGTTCAAGCCAAAAAATTCGATGAATGAGTTTCCAACAAAGAAGTCGGTGGTCAATTTGGGGTGTCCGGGGTATTTTACATTTCGTTCGTGTACTACTCCTCTTGCAACGAGCCAATCGTCAATAATCTTTTCGGAGAAAGAATCGCACGAGTGACCGTCTTTCGCTATATGTTTTTCCGAAAAAAGAACCGGATTGGGCTTGAATTCTGCGGCAATGATCGCGGCATTCCATGTACCAAATCTATTTCTTGCCGCGCTGTAGTGTAGGAGCTCCCTTTTGAGCGGTATTCTCCCGTGCATAGTGAAGAAATCTTTGATGCTTTTGCATACATCCTCTGCGCTGATAACCTGCCCCTTCGTCTTGCATGCACGCGAGCAGTACGGTCGCTGGCCCTTAAATATTTTGTGGCATTTAATGCACTCACTGATGTGTGCTTTTCGCTTCGGTACTTTTACATTGTTTATGGCTACAGCGCATGAGCGCGAACAATACAAAGCAACGCTTGCGATATCGCCCGGTGCTCTTGAAAATATCTTGCCGCAACTTGGACGGCTACATGTATACTGCCTCTGAAGATTCCGCTGTTTGTACTGGCAGGCGAGAGAACAATAAAACTTCCACGCGAACTTTCGCGCTTCCTTCACTCTCCCCGTGGGGCGATAGAATGCTTTCCCGCAATGCGCGCAGAGAAGCTTTACTTGTGTCATATAGCTCAGGCCGCCGGGGATTGCACCCGGACTGCAAGACCCCCAGCCTTGCGTACTACTATTATACTACGGCCTGTTGTTGTATCCAATCCATAACAACTTTGGAGAGCATCTTCTCCTTGCCTTTGAAACCGTGATCGGCACCTTTGATGATAACGCCGGAAAATGATTTCGTCGAGAGGGCATGGGAGCGGAAGATTTCAACGAGCTTTTCTGCGGGGCGATCAAGATATTGATCGCGGGAGCCGAAGATGACTGCGATGGGAGCGCGGATGGTTTTGAGTTCTTTCCATGCGGCGCGGGGATTGAGATAGGGGAAAACATCTTCGCTGTCTCCTTGGCGGAACATGCTCAAGAATCTTTTGGCGGAAAAGATACCGTATGGCAGCGGCATGAGCGCATCAGAATTTTTCCTTGCCCGTTTTTCCGCAAGCGCAATACCGCGCGCGAGCCCTGTAGCGCCAAACTTTTTCTTTCCGGCGGCAATATCGCTGATCGCGCCCAGCAGGATAAGCCCCTTCACCGCAGGGTCTTTGGTCTTGTACAGATAGTAAAGCGCTTTGTTGGCGCCCGTGGAATGTCCTACGAGAATAACTTTTCTATATCCGAGTTTCCGCGCGAAATGGATTACCGCGCGAATGTCCAAAACACAATCCTCGAATCTCTCAAACCCGGCGCCCCGCAAGCGATTGACAATCGTTTGCGCCTTTCTTTTGGGCGCGTCGCGGTTTACGACGTCATGTCCGCGCGTATTGAATTTGAAATAGGCAATGCCGTTTTTCAGGCATGTCTGCGAAAGCTCTCGGGTGATGCTCTGGCCATGAGAAAAATTGGAGCCAAGCCCGTGAATCCAAATGAGCGCGGTGGCTGACTTTTTGCGCGGCTCAATGACAATGCCGTCAAGCGTGATACGATCGCGCGTCGTGATCTGGGCAAGTACTACGGAGATCATTTTTGTGCGATGAGAGAAGGGTATTCGCGCGCCAACTGTACGATGTAGCGCACGCCAACGCCCGAGGCACCCTTGGCGAGGATGTCGGATGCGACGGTCGTCATGCGCGGCGCAATGTCCAGATGCGCCCATGGTGTGTCTTCAACGAATTGCTCGAGGAATTTTGCGCCGTGGATGGCACCGCCGTAGCGGTCGTTTTTCGCCATGTTGGCAATATCGCCGAACGTGCCTTTTATCTCTAGCAAATATTCATCCCACAAGGGTAATGGCCACACATAGTCGCCGGAAACATTGCCAACGGCCATCAATGCTTCGGTCATGTCCTCTCGATTAGTAAAAAGCGCGGAGCAGTAATTGCCCAGCGCCACGTGCGCGGCTCCGGTCAGGGTCGCAAAGTCGGCAATAAATCCCGGCTTGTAGCGCAGGGCGTACGTAAGGGCGTCTGCCAAAATCACCCGGCCTTCGGCATCGGTGTTGAGCACCTCAATGGTTTTTCCGCTCATGGATTTAAGCTGATCGCCTGGGCGATAGCTGGATCCCGATGGCATGTTTTCCACGGCAGGCACGAGCCCCACGACGTTGATCGGCAGTTTGAGCCGCGCAATGGCGGCAATGCCGTGCATGACTGCTGCGCCGCCGGACATGTCCATATGCATCTCGTACATATACTGTTCGGGCTTGAGGTTGATGCCGCCGGTATCAAACGTGACGCCTTTGCCCACGAGCACGAGGGGTTTCTGCCGTTTCGGCCCGCCGGAATACTCCACAATAATGAAGCGCGGACCTTCCTGCGACCCGCGCGCCACGCCGAGCACGCCGCCCATACTAAGGCGCTTGATCGCCGGCTCATCAAGTATTTTTACTTTTACGCTGGCAATGGACTTGCCGATCCCGAGTGCTGCAGTAGCAAGAAGCGCGGGCGTCATGTCGCTTCCCGGCGTGTTGGCAAGGTCTCGCGTGGCGTTCACTTCCTCGCCGATGGTGATACCCTCTGCGATTTCTTTTCTTGCCGTGGCTTTTTTTTCTGGAGCAACACCGAGAAAAATCTCTTTCACTTTCGGCCATCCTTCTTTGGGCGGCGTCCGGTATTTCACATACTCGAATTGCCCCATCAGGGCATTCAGCGCAAACGTGCGGCTAGAAAAATCAGGGAGCAGGGGAACGCCAAAAGAAGAAATTTTGTCCGCGTGCGCGTGTCGGACCAGGCGGCGCGCGAGCAGGGGTTCTTTTCGTTGGTTCCACTTGTCTTTGGCGCCAAGACCGACGAGAATGATGCGCTCCGGAGAGCCCGTCGCAAACCACACGGATTTTATTTCCCCCTCCTCTCCTTTAAAATGTTTTTTCTCAAATACCAAAAGCGCCCGCCGCGCGGCTGGCGGTATGGCATAAGAAAATACGAAGTCAGCGACGCTTTGCGACTGGAAGAGCGGAAGGAAAAGTACTGATTTCTTGGCGAGATCAGCCAAGGGGACCGGCGTGATGGTCATGCGTGGAGCTTTTTGAGACAACGCACGCACACCCTGGCGCGTTTACCCGTGACCAGGCGAGCCCACTGGAGATTGGGATATTTTCTCACGGTTGCGGTTGGGTTGTAATGGCTTCGCAAAAATGCGCGCTTGCCCCCTTTCACCGATCCTTTGTCGCATATGGCGCAGGTCTTCATAGCGTGGTACGGCTATTATAAATGTGTAATATATGATACTATCTTTGCATGGAAAATGCAATTCCTTTCTTCTTTCATCTGGCCGTACTCGTTTTTTCCGTCGTCATCCACGAAGTCGCGCACGGATACGCCGCGCTCATGCTGGGCGATCATACGGCAGAGCGCGAAGGGCGTCTCACGCTCAACCCCATTCCGCACATTGACCCATTCGGCTCCATCCTGCTTCCCGCGATCGGTTTTTTTCTCGGGGGCATTATTTTCGGCTGGGCAAAACCCGTGCCGTACAATCCCTATAATCTGCGCAATCAAAAATGGGGACCTGCGATCGTAGGCACCGCAGGACCCGCGGCCAATGTGGCGCTCGCGCTTGTCTTTGGGCTCCTTGTTCGCTTTCTGCCCGAGATGGCGGGGGTCTTACCAGCCGGATTTGCATTCAACTTCATAATAATTGCAAGCACCATAGCGCTCCTCAACCTCGGCCTCGCGTGCTTCAACCTGCTTCCTATCCCGCCGTTGGACGGCTCAAAAGTGCTCATCGCCCTGTTGCCGTACCCATGGCGCTGGATTGAAACAGCTCTTCAACAATACGGATTCATCCTCCTCATCATGTTCATCTTTTTCTTCTCTGGCTTTCTCTCGCCCCTCATCTTCTTCCTCTTCCGCCTCCTCACCGGGACCCCGACATTATTCTGAAGGCGGGAAGCAGGGTCTTGACAGACGAGTCCTATGGAATATACTCTGAGCGTATGGTAGATAAAGTAACCACGCTTGAGGAACTCGCGGCGATGATCCAGCGAACCATGGCAAGCAAAGAGGATCTAAAAGCCATGGCAAGCAAAGAGGATCTAAAAGCCATGGCAAGCAAAGAGGATTTGGCGCAACTCCGCACCGAAGTGCGTGACGGCTTTTATGCTGTGAACAAACGTATTGATCTTCTCCGTGAAGACATCTCCGATCTGCCTGATATCCGCGAGGAACTGAAAGAGCACGGAGAACGGCTGACGCGCATGGAGGGAAAAGTCGGCGTTGCCGTATAACCAATCCGATAATGACTCTTATTATCACCGACAATTTTGCAAAAATGTGTTGCCGCGCATGTCCCAATTCTTCGGGGGCTTGTGCGAGTCGTGCTTTTTTCTCATAGCCGTTTCGCAGGAAAGATATTTGCGCCAGCCCCTGAATGATTCATGGGCTGTGTTTTTTGTTCTTTGGCAGAGGAGAGATGCTCATGGGTTCGCGTTGCTTTTTTGAATGGGATGAGGGCAATACCGCTTCAGTGACGCTGAAAAAGGATGTATGCGAGCGCATCATACAAGCCCTTATGAACGATCCTGATGCAAGAATCTGGCGCGACGACAGGAATTCACGAAAGGAGATGTTCGACGAAAGCAGATACGTCTTTGTTGCCGAGAATACGAATTCCGGCGGGAGCATGTGTATCTGTTTTGTGGTCAGACGCATATGGACGAAGTGGGTAAATGCCTCATCGAATGTCGTACGCGTGATCAATACGCGCCCCATCAACGGGCACGAGCCCATCTTGCGGGAGACGCCGCCAAAAAGATTTATGCGCGCCCGTTCTCTTCGGGAACTGCTTCGCCCATAGCCGAAGCATATTCTCATCAGTATCGCCGCTCCGGTTTGAATCGGAGCGGCCTTCCTTAAAGATGTGAAAAAATATGCGATAGCATATTTTTTCACACATTATGTCAATTGACGGAGGGTCAAATTCAGGGAGAATGTCTTGAACCATTTGCGAAGTGTTGACCGAAAGGAAGGAAGTTGCTACTATCGAATTCATGCCGACGGTAAGCCAACTGATTAAGCGCGGACGCACCCCTCGCCGCTACAAGTCAAAATCGCCCGCGCTCCAGCGCGGCTTTAACGTGAAGCAGAATCGTCCGGTGTATTACGCCTCTCCTTTCAAGCGCGGCGTGTGCGTGAAGGTGACGACCATGACCCCGAAGAAGCCGAACTCGGCATTGCGCAAAGTAGCGCGCGTTCGCCTCACCAATGGCATGGAAGTGACGGCATACATTCCGGGCGAAGGACACAATTTACAGGAGCACTCGGTAGTGCTGATCCGCGGAGGCCGCGTCAAGGACTTGCCGGGCGTACGCTATCACATCGTGCGTGGCGTGCTGGATACGACGGGCGTTACCAATCGCAAGCAACAGCGATCAAAATACGGCGCTAAAACGCCGAAGAAATAGTATTTTCCATATTCTATGCGACGCAAACGAAAATTTACGCGGGATATTCTTCCCGACCCCAAATACGGCAACGTGCAGATCGCCAAATTTATCAACCATGTGATGCGGCGCGGCAAAAAATCCACGGCGCAGAGGGCATTTTACGGAGCCATGGATTTGATCGAGAAAAAGCACGGCCAAGACCCGCTGAATATTTTTGATACGGCTATCCGCAACGTGGGCCCGCTCCTGGAGGTGAAATCGCGCCGCATCGGTGGAGCTACGTATCAGGTACCGAGAGAGGTACGCGGCGAGCGCAAGTTCTTTCTGGCATCCAACTGGATACTGGCCGCGGCGCGCGCGGGCAAAGGCAAGCCGATCGCCGAGAAGCTCGCGAACGAACTCCTGCTCGCCGCCAAAAACGAAGGCAACGCGATCAAAAAACGCGCCGATGTCCACCGCATGGCAGACGCCAACAAGGCATTCGCCCACTTCGCGTTTTGAGTTTGCAAAAATGATCATTTTGTGCTATCATTTAAATATGCCCACTATCACTATAGAAATCCCAAAAAAGATTTTGGAGCGTGGCGGGTCGGCGCGGCGGCTTGTTGTGGTTGACCCCAAAGAGTTTGAAAAAGAGATACGGCGGCAATGGGAGACGGCGGATGCGCTGGAAGCATCACGGGCCGCGCGACGCGAGTGGAAAGAGGGGAAAACACGACAGATCACAAGTTTGAAAGAATTGATGTAGTCCATTGTATGATTCGTCCGATCCGCCGCATTGATACCACTGCGCGTTTTGAAAAAGAGTTTGGTCGTCTCGAAAAGCGTGTTCAGCAACTGGCGCATAAGAAAGACGCGCTGTTTCGCACCGATGCGTTCCATCCATCGCTGGAGACGCATAAACTCGGTGGCGTGTTGAAAGACGATTGGGCGTACTCGGTCAACAAACAATACCGAGTGCATTTTTATTTTGTGGACGGTCATACCGTCTTGTATATCAGCATTGGCACGCATGGGATTTATAGGTAATAAATTTTTTAGATACTTTTTATTTGCACTTGATGTGCTGTTGTTCATATTTATCCTTGTAGACATCGTCGTATGGCTGAATACCCCTTAGAACACATCCGCAATATCGGCATTATCGCTCACATTGATGCCGGCAAAACCACCACGACGGAGCGGGTGCTTTTTTATACGGGGGTTTCGCACAAAATCGGCGAAGTGCACGAGGGCACGACCGTGATGGACTGGATGGAGCAGGAGCGCGAGCGGGGGATTACGATTACCGCGGCCGCAACCACCTGTTTTTGGACCCTTTCGTACCTTGGCGATCAGGGCAAAAACAAAGAGCATGAGCATCGCTTCAATATTATAGACACGCCGGGCCACATTGACTTTACCGTGGAAGTACAGCGCTCATTGCGCGTGCTCGACGGCGCGGTGGTGGTGTTTGACGGCGTTGCGGGCGTGGAGCCGCAGTCCGAAACCGTATGGCGGCAAGCAGACCGTTTCCGTGTGCCGCGCATCTGCTTCATCAACAAGTTGGATCGCACGGGCGCGTCTTTTGAGCGTTCACTCAATTCAATCTACGAACGCCTGACACCCAATGCCGTACCGCTCGTCATTCCTATCGGCCTTGAACAAGAGCACGAGGGGTTGATCGATCTCTTGCGTATGAAGGCGGTGTATTTCCGCGGCAATCACGGCGAGACCATTGAGCGCGTAGATATTCCTGAACACCTAAAAGCGGCGGCGGAGGAATGGCGGCACAAAATGATCGAGAAAATTGCGGAAACGGACGAACAGTTGACGGAGAAATATCTGGAAGGAAAAGAAATGTCGCTCGAGGAATTGCAAAAAGCACTGCGTACGGCAACGCTCTCGTATCGCCTGGTGCCGGTGTTTGCGGGGTCCTCCCTCAAAAACAAGGGCGTGCAATTAGTGCTTGACGGCGTGATTGAATATCTGCCATCGCCCATGGACTTGCCGCCGGTGAAAGGCACGAATCCCGAGACCGGAGCGGAAGAAGTGCGCGAGCTCAACGATAACACGCCGTTTTCTGCGTTGGCCTTCAAATTGCAGTCAGACCCGTACGTGGGACAGCTGACGTTCTTCCGCGTGTACTCGGGTACTTTGAAAGCGGGCTCATATGTCTTGAATACCATTAAAGGAGACCAAGAGCGCGTGGGCCGCATCTTGCGCATGCACGCCAATGACCGCGAGGAATTGAAAGAGATAAGCGTGGGCAACATAGGCGCTCTTGTGGGACTTAAAAATACGCACACCGGCGACACGCTTGCCGATCCCGAACATCCGATTATTTTGGAAAAAATCGTATTTCCCGAGCCAGTGGTGTCTTTGAAAATAGAGCCGAAAACAAAAGCCGATCAGGAGAAAATGGGCATGGCGTTGAAGCGCCTGGGCGAAGAAGATCCGACATTCCGCATCAAGGGCGATAGCGAGACCGGAGAGATGATCATCTCCGGCATGGGCGAATTGCATTTGGAAATCATCGTAGACCGCATGAAGCGCGAGTTTGGCGTGGAAGCCAACGTGGGCCGCCCGCAAGTCGCCTACAAAGAGACGATCAAAAAATCGGCAGAAGCCGAAGGAAAATACATCAAGCAGTCCGGCGGCCGCGGACAGTACGGCCATGTGTGGTTGCGGATTGATCCTTTAGAGCGCGGCAAAGGATTTGAATTTGAGAGCGAGATCAAGGGAGGCGTGATTCCGCAGGAATTCATACCCGCCGTGGAAAAAGGCGTGAAGGAGGCCAAGGACAAAGGCGTGCTCGCCGGATTCCCTCTCGTGGATATCAGCGTCGCCATTTACGACGGGTCATATCACGAAGTGGACTCGTCCGAAGCCGCATTCAAAATCGCGGGCTCCATGGCTTTGCAGGAAGTGGCAAAGCGCGCGGGTCTCGTATTGCTTGAGCCGATTATGAAAATAGAAGTGGTAGCGCCCGAGCAGTTCCTGGGCGAAGTCATGGGCGACCTGAATGCCAAGCGCGCACGCATAGAGGGCACGGACGATCGGGGATTGGGCATCCGCGTGATTGACGCCAAAGTGCCGCTCTCCGAAATGTTTGGCTATGTTACAACCCTGCGCTCGCTCACCCAAGGACGCGCCAGTTTCACCATGGAATTTGATCACTACGAAGAAGTGCCAAAAAACATTGAACAGCAAATCATCGAAGGGAAAAAGTAGAGAAAAAGTGATCAGTGAATTTAATCTGCGGGAGCATATGAGATGCATCATTTGAAAAAGCTGCCATGGAGTCATGGTGGCGGTCTGCGATCTGTTTGAAGTGGAACTTCAAACAGATATCAAACAATTATCCTCTGTAATTCTGCAACTCTCGCTACACCCTTGCGATAAAAGCATCTGGGGAGATTTGTTCTTCGACAAATGCGTCCATTGAATCCATATTTCTCCATCCTTTGTCTGGAGTGATGTGAGTGGGGTGTTGAACCAGTATAAATTGTATATTATTTTTTGGTATCTGTCAAGATTGTCGGGGCGGCGGGGGTTTGATAACATAAAAAGGTACATATGTCCGTGCAGTTCAAAACGCAAAAAAAAACATTCAAACTTGATCGTTACGCCGGCGAATGGGTTGCTTTTGCCGAGGGACGAGTTATCGAACACCACAAAGAACTACCTCTGCTGATGGATGCATTACGGGAAAGACGTCTGGAAAAGAAAGCATCCGTCCTCCTCGTTCCTCGCAAGGATGAGGGTCCGTATATTCTTGCGGTATGAGGATGGAGTTTCCGTATCTTCAGAAAGATGGACAGGGGTTTCCGGTCATTCAGGTAACGCTCCATGCGAGATCAAAAGAGATCACGGTACAAGCGCTGGTTGATTCCGGCGCTTCGTTTTCCGTGTTCCGGCCGGAGATTGCCGAATATCTCGGGATTCAGATTGAGCGGGGAAAGCAGGTTTATCTTACGGGCATCGGCGGCCGCATCCTCGGCTACATGCATAAGGTTTCCGTGACGGCGGGAGAGAAAACATTCCGATGCAAAATCGTTTTCTCCAAAGAGTTTACCGTATCATTCAACCTCCTCGGTCGCGACAACTTCTTCATGCCGTTCGTCGTAAGCTTTTTTGAGCGCGAGAAGAAGACCGTGCTCGCCGCGTATGAAAAATTGTGATGAAGCCGTTTCTTCCTCACAAAAGAAAATCCCCGTGCAATAGATCGGGGAGAAAAGCCGCCATGGTGTCATGGCGGCGGTTGCGTTTTGTTTGAAGTGGAACTTCAAAATCTTGCTTAACTCACATCCCACAGTTCACCTGCAACTCCTTTATATAAAGGATAATTTCGTTCATGATACGGGAAAGCTCGCCGTTTGACAAGATTTCTCTTAATCTTCTGGGTGAAATCCCGCCGCGATCTTCTAGATCGCGGGCGTCCTGAATAAGTTTGTTTACCCGAGTTGCTTGGCTTTGAATTTCAGCTATATCTTGGCCAAGAGGGAAGTTCCTAAGTTTCGTGCAAACACTTATGTAGTTCATCGGGGTGATAGGACCGACCTCCCGCGCGAATGCATAATACTTTTTTGAGATGGCCGTCAGCGATTTTAGAGCACTTTGCACCTCCGCATCAATAATAACCAATGGTTGCGACCTCTTGATTTCTCGATCAATATCTTCAGACCAATCAGCAGATGAAAACCGTGCTGGAACTATGAGAAAGAACAAAAGGAACGAAATTCTCGTTGCTACAACCACCCGAAATTCCGTAATCATGATGATACTCTCCTCGCGTGGTGAATTGATGGGACGGACACCATTTGTATAGTACATCTTTCCTATTATCTTGTCAAGATTGTCGGGGCGGCGGGGGTTTGATACGCTTGCTTTGTTTATTGCGCTGGATATGGACACGCATCAGACATCTTGTGTTCGTGTCCGATAGGTTCTGTAGATTTTTCAAATGTGCAACACTCGGTGTTGCACAGATAGCGCATTTGTTATTTGGATTTTCATGATTTTATGGATTTTGCGAGAATACAAAAATTTGTGATAGGACAGGGCGAGAAGTTCGTCATTCTCCAGGATGGCGAGCCGGCCATGGTCGTGATGTCCTTTAACGACTATGAGAAACTCTCCGGCGTGTCCGGCGAGAAGAACATCGGCAAGCAATCCCCGCGCGAGACGACCCTGCCTATGCCCCAGCGGCAGGACGAGTGGCAGATGGCCGACGCAGGGGAGACCGAGTTTATCGCAGAAGAACAGCACTCCGTAGGTACTGGTATGGTGGCCCGCGCCCGCCTAGAGGAAATACGCCTGGAAGACCTCCCCCTCTAGGGATATTGACGGCAAAACCCAAATGCGTTACCATTATACGTACGCGTTTTATTGCCGAGCGAGTGAGTGAAATGAAAAGCATACGCTTTTCATTTCCGAACGAGCGATGGCACTATGGAGATTACCCATAATACTCGCTAATTTTATATAAACACACTAATTATTCACTATGGCAGCAGGAAAATTTGAGCGCAATAAGCCGCACATCAACGTAGGCACCATTGGTCATGTTGACCATGGCAAGACCACGCTTACCGCCGCGATAACCAAGTCCCTGTCTCTGAAGGGCCTGCCGTCGCGCGTGGAGTCGGTAGATCAGATTGATAACGCGCCGGAGGAAAAGGCGCGCGGGATTACCATCGCGCTCCACCACTCGGAGTACGAGACCGAAAAGCGCCACTACGCGCACATTGACGCCCCGGGACACGCGGACTACATCAAGAATATGATCACGGGGGCCGCCCAGATGGACGGCGCCATTCTCGTGGTATCCGCCGCAGACGGCCCCATGCCCCAGACGCGCGAGCACATTTTGCTCGCGCGGCAAGTAGGCGTGCCCGCGATCGTCGTGTTCCTCAACAAAGTGGACATGGTGGATGATCCGGAGCTGATAGACCTCGTGGAAGCTGAAGTGCGCGAACTTTTGAAAAAGTATGATTTTCCCGGAGACACAACGCCGATCATACGCGGTTCAGCCCTCAAAGCGCTCAACGCTACGTCAGCGGACGACGAGTGGGTCAAGAAAATTGTGGAACTTACCGATGCGCTGGATAATTTTATACCGGAGCCGGTGCGCGACGTGGATCGTCCATTTCTGATGCCGGTGGAAGACGTCTTCTCTATTGAAGGCCGAGGCACGGTGGTAACCGGCCGCGTGGAGCGCGGACGCGTAAAAGTGAACGATGAGATTGAAGTGATCGGTCTCAAGGATACGGCAAAGACCACGATCACGGGTATTGAGATGTTCAATAAATCCCTGGACGAGGGCATTGCCGGAGACAACGCGGGCATCCTGCTCCGCGGCCTCAAGAAAGAGGACATTGAGCGCGGGCAGGTAATCGCCAAGCCGGGCAGTGTTACCCCGCACACCGATTTTGACGCCGAAGTGTACATTCTGACCAAGGAGGAAGGAGGCCGCCACACGCCGTTTTTCACGGGGTACAAGCCGCAGTTTTATATCCGCACGACCGACGTGACGGGAGAGGTAACGCTTCCCGCGGGAACGGAAATGGTGATGCCGGGCGATACGATTACTTTTATCGTCAAACTGATTCAGCCGGTGGCGCTCGAAGAGAAACAGCGTTTTGCCATCCGAGAGGGCGGCAAGACCGTAGGCGCCGGAGTCGTGACAAAAATTTCAAAATAGGCATGAAAGCGGACTTTTCACCCACGATGATGCACAGATAATGCACCGGTGAGACGTCCGCTTTTTTCGTGCGAAACGCTCTTTTCCTTCCATGGCTACCAAAACAGCAAAAAAGATTGAAAACGCCGTAGCGCCTCGCCTGCGCATCCGCGTCCGTGCGTATGACTCCAAGATCATTGACACGTCCGTGCGCCAAATTGTGGATACGGCGCTCCGGAGCGGCGCGGAAGTGGTGGGACCCGTGCCCTTGCCGACCGAGATTCGCAAGTACACGGTGAACCGATCGAGCTTTGTGCACAAGAACGCGCGGGAGCAGTACGAGATGCGGGTGCACAAACGGCTCATTGACATCCTGGACCCCAATACCAAGCTGATTGACGCGCTGACCAATCTCTCTTTGCCCGCAGGCGTGGATATTGAAATTAAGATGTTCTAACTATTTTTCCGGGGATCGTTCAGGCCTGTCTCACAGATATGCGGGACAGCGCTGAGTGATTCACGGCACTCGTTTTCTGATGAAGAACGTGTTGAAATTTCCATAAGAGCGGGGCATCCCGACGTACGCGCATTGCGGTGCCGGGACGACCGGCTTTTTTGTTGGAAGAATTATGAAATTCGTGTTGGGAGAAAAAATTGGCATGAGCCAGTTGTTTGACGCCGAAGGCCGGGCTGTGCCGGTGACGTTGGTGCGCGCGACACCCAATAGTGTCGTGGGCATCAAGACCGCAGAAAAGCACGGCTATACGGCGGTGCAAGTTGGCGCGGGCGTACGGCGCGAAAAGCTCATCGCCAAACCCCAGCGAGGGCAATTCGGCGATCTCGGCAATTTCCGGTATGTGCGGGAGTTCCGAGTGCCGAATACCGATGGCATCCAACGGGGCGACAAGATCGACGTGACTGCATTCCAGGAGGGAGACGCCGTAAAAGTAAGTGGACTTTCAAAAGCAAAGGGATTCCAAGGAGTGGTGAAACGCCACGGTTTTCACGGCGCGCCCGCGACGCACGGCACCAAGCACGCGCACCGCGAGCCGGGCTCCATCGGAGGCGGCGGCGGCAGGGCAGGCGGGCGCGTGGCGAAAGGCATCAGGATGGCGGGCCGCATGGGCGGCGAGCGCGTAACCGTGGGAAATTTGCGCATTGCCAAGATTGACGCAGCGCATAACATGCTCGCGATTCGCGGGGCAGTGCCCGGCAGGCGCGGGACGCTCTTGGAAGTGCGCGGGTAAAGGCATGCAGGTAAAAGTATACAATCAGCTAGGAGAGGAAGCGGGAATTGCAGAATTGCCGGAAGCGGTTTTTGGCGTGAAGTGGAATGCGGATTTGGTGCACCAGGTGGCGGTGAGCTATGCCGCAAACCGCCGCGCCGGTACGGCGCATGCGCGCGGCCGCGGAGACGTACGCGGCGGCGGCAAAAAGCCCTGGCGTCAGAAAGGCACGGGTCGGGCGCGGCACGGCTCTATCCGCTCGCCGATCTGGAAAGGCGGCGGCGTTACGCATGGTCCCCAGAAAGAAAAGGTGTACGAGAAAAAAATCAACAAGAAAATGGCGCGCCGGGCCTTGTGGTCAGTGCTGTCGGCCAAGGCGCGGGATCGCGAGATTCTCGTGATTGACGATGTGAAATTTCCGGAAGCCAAGACCAAAGCCGCGGCCGTGATGTTCAGAAAATTCTCCGGGCGCGAAGAATTCAGCAACATTGAAAAAGGAAACGGCGTCTTGGTGCTCTTGTCAGGCAAGGACACGGCGGCGCGGCGTGCCCTGCGCAATCTGCCGTACGCGGGTGTGGAGGAAGCTCGGAATCTGAACATGCATACTGCCCTGCAATACCGCTATATTTTGTTTCCGAAAAGCGCGCTTGAGACGCTGAAATAATCCTATGGCCTTTTGGAAGAAAATTTTGCAAAAAGAAAAAGAAGGGGCTTCGGCGCCTGCCCAAAAACAGCACGCGCACGAGCATACGGAGGCCTCGCAAACGCCCGTCAAGTCCTTGGCGCCGATTCATGCGCAGGACGCGTTTTTTGCGCCGCTCATGACGGAAAAGGCGAGCAACGCGGCCGCGCGCGGCCAGTATATTTTTGCGGTATCCGATGGCGTCAATAAACCCAGCATTGCCAGCGCGGTTGCGCGCCGCTTTGGCGTAACCGTAATGTCCGTGCGCATGCTTAGGCGTCCCGGCAAAGAACGCCGGCGCGGACGCATTACGGGATGGAAGCCGGGATTCAAGAAGGCCATCGTAACGATTCAGAAAGGCCAGACCATAGAACTGCAATAATATGAAAAAGTCCTCACCCACATCACCGGGCCGCCGCCAGGCAGAATTCATTGAATGGCGGAGTATGCTCACCCGCGTCGCTCCCCACAAACCACTGATCGGCGGACGGCATCGGAGTGTCGGCCGCAACAGTGCGGGCCGCATAACAGTGCGCCACAAGGGAGGCGGCGCAAAACGACTCTGGCGCGAGATTGATTTTCACTACAACAAGAAAGACATTCCGGGGCGTGTGGAATCTATAGAATATGATCCAAACAGGAGCGGTTTTATCGCGCTGGTGCTCTATCGCGACGGCGAGCGCCGGTATGTGCTGGCTCCCCAAGGTCTTGCGCGGGGCCGCGAAGTGATCACCTCGGAACAGGCGCCGGTTGAAATCGGCAACCGTCTGCCTCTTGGGAAAATCCCCGTGGGAGCGGTGGTCTACAATGTGGAATTGGAACGCGGCCGAGGCGGTGTGCTGGTGCGTTCAGCCGGCACCGGAGCCGCAGTTTTGGCCCAGGAGGGGGGATACACACACTTGCAACTTCCGTCAAAAGAGGTAAGAATGGTACGTTCGGAGAATTGGGCGTCAATCGGCGCTATCTCCAATCCCGAGCTCATGTTTATGACGATCGGCAAGGCGGGCAGGGCTCGGCACATGGGCATCAGGCCTACGGTGCGCGGCACGGCTATGAATCCTGTAGACCACCCGCACGGCGGCGGTGAGGGGCGTTCTCTCGTCGGTCGCAGGCGCGGTCCTGCTACGCCATGGGGTAAGCCCGCGCGCGGCGTCAAAACGCGCAAGCGCAAAAAGAAGTCGAATCGTTTTATCCTTTCGCGGCGCCAGAAATAATTTTTCGTATGCCACGATCACTCAAGAAAGGGCCCTACGTCCACCCCAGCATCCTGAAGCACATGTCCCGCACGTCTGGGGGTTCAAAATCCGCGATCAAGACGTGGGCGCGCGCATCCACCATTACGCCGGATATGATCGGATTTTTGTTTGCCGTGCACAATGGCAAGACATTTATTGATGTGCGTATTATGGAGGATATGGTAGGACACCACCTGGGCGAATTTGCGCCGACGCGCAAATTCATCCGCCACGGCGGCAGGATGCAGAAAGAAATGGAGCAGAAAGCCGCTGACGCGGAAAAAGAAAAAGCGGCCGCGGCCAAAGAGCCCGAAAAGAAATAACCGGACGGTATGGAAATGAAAGCGACATTACGGCATCTGGGAATTGCGCCGCGCAAAGTGCGGCTGATGGCTGCCGTGGTCAAAGGTATGACCGTCGCCCGCGCGGAACGGGAGCTTATGAGTCGCACCAAACGCTCGGCGCCCATACTCCTCAAGCTCCTGCGTTCCGCAATAGCCAACGCGCGGCACAATTTCCATATTGAAAACCAGAATTTGAAGGTAAAAGATCTGCGCATTGACGCAGGGCCGGTGACCGCGCGCTTTCGCGCGCGCGCCTTCGGCCGCGCCGCGCCCATCCGACGGCGCACGAGCCATGTTTCTTTGATTCTTGAAACGGTGGGAGATGTCGCCGCACCAGCACGCGGTGTAAGGAAGGCGGCGCCTGTGGCACGCGAAGCAACGGCTGATGATGTGCGCGGTTCCTCGCTGAGCGGCAGGGGGAGCGGAGCGCAGAAAAGACAGCCCAAGAAAAAGTCGTCAGGATTTATGCCACGCATATTTCAGCGAAAAGCTATATGACCCATCGCGTCCATCCGTATATTTTCCGTATTAATCAGCTTACGACATGGAGGTCGCGGTGGTTCACCACGCGCCGTTTCGCCGAGTATTTGCGGGAAGACACGTTTTTGCGCGCGTGGTTGGAGCGCAAACTTCGCGCAAGCCACATCGAGTGCGTGGAAATTGAGCGCTCGCCCAACACGCTCCATGTTATCCTGAAAACGGCGCGTCCCGGCATTCTGATCGGTAGGGGCGGCGAGGGCGCGACCAAGCTGAAGCAGGACATAGAGCGCTTTCTCGCGCGTTTATCTGCAAAACGCACATGGCGGGACAAGATGCGGCAGAAGGAGAGCGGCAAAAAGCGCGAACTGAAGCTTACGATTGAGGAAGTGCGCTCCCCCGAGACGCACGCCGCCATCGCCGCGCAGATGATCGCCGACGATATTGAAAAACGCCTGCCGTTTCGCCGCGCTCTGCGTACTGCCTTGGAGAAAATTGCGGCCGCAAAAGAGGTAAAAGGCGTTAAAATCTCTCTCAAGGGCCGGCTTGACGGGGCGGAGATGGCGCGCTACGAATGGGGCAAGAAAGGGCGCATCCCGCTCCAGACCATCCGCGCGGACATTGATTATGCCGAAAAGACCGCCTTTACGGCTTATGGCACGATCGGCGTGAAAGTGTGGATTTATAAAGGTGACGTTTTCGCTGACGCGAGAAGCGAGGGTTTGAAGGTTTAAACATTTAAGCGTTTAAACTTTTTATTATGTTGCAGCCCAAAAAAGTAAAACACAGAAAGTGGCACAAGCGCACCGGAACAGGTGTTGAGACGCGCGGCACGGAATTGGCGTTTGGCGCCTACGGCCTCAAGGCGCTCGAGGGCGCTTGGGTGACTGCGCGCCAGATTGAGGCCTCGCGCCGCGCTATTACGCGCTATATCCAGCGTGGCGGCAAGGTTTGGATACGAATTTTCCCTGACAAACCGGTGACGCGCAAGCCGCCCGAAGTGACGTTGGGCGGCGGCAAGGGCGCGGTGGACCACTATGTGGCGCCGGTGCGCCCCGGACGGATTCTTTTTGAAATGGACGGGGTGACGCGTGAATCGGCGGCGGAAGCCATGCGACTCGCCGCGCACAAACTGCCGATCAAGACTCGTTTTATCGAAAAATAGGGCACGAATATGAAAATTACAGAAATGCGTCAAAAATCAAAAGAGGAATTGGAAACCCTGCTTGCTGAACGACGCCAGCATCTGTTGGCATTGCGCTCCATGGCGCACGAACGGAAAGTAAAGAATGTGCGCGAGATGTCGGGCGTGCGCAAAGACGTTGCGCGCACGCTGACGCTCCTGCGGGGGAAATAAGGAATACACAGTGATATGCGTAAACTGAAAGGAGTGGTCACGTCGAATAAGATGCAGAAAACCGCCGTCGTGCGGGTAGATGCGCTGAAAAAGCACCCCAAGTACGAGAAGTACTATCGCATGTCGCGCACATTCAAAGCACACGACGAAAAGAACGAATGTCAGATCGGAGACCTGGTGTGGATTCAGGAGACGAAACCCTTGTCCAAAGAAAAGCGATGGGCCGTTGCCGTGCTGATCAAGCGTAATGTCGCGGAAGTCATCGAAGCCGAAGAGACCCCTGCTGAATAATTTTTATGATACAGCCACGATCCATGCTCAAAGTCGCGGACAATTCCGGAGCCAAACTGCTCCAGGTGTTCAAAGTGTTGGGCGGAAGCAGGCGCCGCTATGCCGCGCTCGGCGACGTCATTGTAGCATCCGTCAAAATCGCGGAGCCACGGAAGCAAGTGAAAAAAAAGGACGTGGTGAAGGCCGTGATCGTGCGCCAACGAGCTCCGTTCCGCCGGGCAGACGGGTCGTATATCCGTTTTGATGAGAATGCGGCCGTGATTTTGGATGGCAAAGAGCCGAAAGGGGGACGTATTTTCGGTCCCATAGCGCGAGAATTGCGCGATCGGGGATATATCAAAATCGTATCACTGGCGCCGGAAGTATTATGATAGCTTGTAGGTGGTAGGAACTCTACGCGCTACAAGCTACAAGTTACAAGCTTATGAATTTTAGAAAAGGAGATCGGATAAAAATGATGACCGGCAGTGATCGCGGAAAGGCGGGCGCCGTGCTTGCGGCATTTCCCAAAGAAAGGCGCATTGTCGCGGAAGGCATTAACGTGAAGAAAAAACACATGCGTCCTCGCAAACAGGGACAAAAAGGAGAACTGGTGCGAATGCCGATGCCGTTTCCGGCGTCGCGTGCGGCGCTGGTGTGCGGAACATGCGACAAGCCCACGCGCGTCGGACGGCAGAGCACGGAAGGCGGGAAAGCGCGCGTATGCAAGAAGTGCGGCAGTACTCTATAAACGCCCCGTATGGCAGTCATGAATCTACAAGAAAAATATCGGAAAGAAGTGATGCCCGCTCTGCGGAAACAATTCGCATTGAAGAATGCGATGGCGATTCCGCGCGTTGAAAAAGTCATCGTGCACACGGGTGTGGGAAAAATACGGGATGACAAGGATCAGGTGGAAATCAGGAAATTTCTGACGCTCATCACCGGACAGAAGCCGGCAGCCCGCGCGGCAAAAAAAGCCATCGCCGCGTTCAAGACCCGTCAGGGTATGATAATCGGCTATCAGGTGACGCTTCGCGGACGGCGCATGTATGACTTTTTGTCCCGTCTTGTCAACATTGCTCTGCCGCGGACGCGGGATTTTCGGGGGCTCAAGGAGAGCGCATTCGACGGCAGAGGTAATTTGACGATCGGCGTCAGGGAGCATATTGTATTTCCAGAGATGATTGGCGAAGATTACCGCCTGCTCTTCGGCATGGAAGTGACGGTCGTCACCAATGCCAAGCGCCGCGCGCACGGTGTCGCATTACTGAAAGCGATGGGATTTCCCGTTGAAGCATCGGAAGCATAAACGTATGGCAAAGCAATCAGTTATCGCACGCGCGGCAAAGAAGCCGAAATTCTCCTCCCGGATTGTCCGGCGATGTTTTCGGTGTGGCAGGAAGCGGGCGTTCATGCGCGATTTTGATCTGTGCCGCATTTGTTTCCGGGAGCTCGCCAACCGCGGGGAAATACCGGGGATAAGAAAATCAAGCTGGTAAGAATTAGGTGGTAGGAACGAGAGATAGACTTACCCCATACCTAGTCCCTACAACCTACAAGCTAATTCCTACAATCTAATTTTATGGATCCTATTTCCGACATGTTGATTCGCATCAAGAACGCGCAAACCGCCGGTCATGACACGGCGCTGATGCCATATTCCCAGTTGAAGCAGGAAATCGCCAAAACACTTGAGCGCGCGGGATTTATCGCAGGCACCGACCGCAAGGGCAAGCGCGTGCGCAAAATCTTGGAAGTTACCCTGCGCGGCGGCAAAGACGCGCCCGCGATTCGCGGCGTCAAGCTCTTGTCCACGCCGGGCCTGCGCCGCTATCTGCCGTATCGGGAATTGCGCAGAGCCCCCCACGGCGGGATGTATATTCTGACTACGCCCAAAGGCGTGATGAGCGGCAGTGAAGCGCGTAAGCAAAAAGTCGGCGGAGAATTGATCGCCGAGATTTGGTAATTTTTATGAGTAGGATAGGCAAAAAACCCATTATCATCCCTTCCGGCGTGCGCGTGTCCCTTGTCGGACGCGTGGTTACAGTCGCGGGACCCAAAGGAACCCTGGTGCGCACGCTGCCGCCCGAGGTTGATATAGTGATTGGGGAAGGGAAGGCAGACATGGTACCTGTGGGCATGTCTCGCAAGGTCGGAGCGTTCTGGGGTCTTGCCCGTTCGCTCGTCGCCAACATGGTGCAGGGCGTGGCGCAAGGATTTGAGAAAAAACTAGAATTTGAAGGCATCGGTTTTCGTGCCGCGACCGAGGGGAATATGCTAGTCATGTCGTTGGGCTTTTCGCATCCGGTCCGGTTTTCCCCGCCCGAAGGCATCACCGTAAAAACCGAAAAACAGACGATTACCATTGCAGGAGCTGATAAGGAAACGGTCGGCATGACCGCGGCCGCCATCCGCCATCTCAAGGAGCCGGAACCCTACAAAGGTAAAGGCATACGGTATCAAGGAGAAATTGTTAGAAGAAAGGCGGGCAAAAAAGCGGTCACTTCAAGCTAAGGAAGCATTATGAAAACTGCTACGGCAAAAAGAGTACGAAGCATGCGGCGGCACCGGCGGGTGCGCGCAAAAGTACGGGGCACCGGCGAACGCCCCCGCCTTGCGGTATTCCGCTCCAACCGGTATCTCTGGCTCCAACTGATTGACGACGCGGCGGGCCGAACGATCGCGGCGGCGAGCGAAAAGGAGCTTGGGAAAGAAAAAAAAGGCGGCAGAATAGCTACGGCGGAAAAACTTGGCGGGCTTATTGCAACGCGCGCGGCGGAATGCGCCGTAACGCTCGCGGTCTTTGATCGCGGGCCGTACCGCTATCAAGGCCTGGTGCGGGCGGTTGCCGAAGGAGCGCGCAAAGGAGGATTGAAATTTTAAATTGACCTTTACTATGCAGCCAAGGCGGGGACCCCATCAACATCAAGGCGATCGCGGACAGCGCCGATCGGAATTTGATCAGAAAGTGCTTGACATCCGGCGCACCGCGCGCGTAGTCGCCGGCGGGCGGCGTTTCAGTTTCCGCGCAACCGTCGTCGTCGGCGACCGCAATGGCCGTGTGGGGCTTGGCATTGGGAAAGGAGTGAGCGTTGCTGAAGCCGTGGAAAAAGGCGCCTTTCAGGCCAAGAAAGAGGTGTTTTCATTTCCGCTCAACGAGGCGCGGACCGTGGTGCACGAAACGGAAGCCAAATTTGCCGCCGCCCGCGTGGTGCTCAAGCCCGCGCGCGAAGGCCGAGGGCTGATTGCCGGCGGGCCGGTGCGCGTGATCGCTGACCTGGGCGGCATACGAAATCTTACGGCAAAAATATTGGGACGCACCCCGAACAAGCTGAACAATGCCAAAGCGACGATAGAGGCGCTGAAACAATTAAGAAAAAAAGAGCCGCGCGCCGTCCCGCAAGGGAAATAATTTTCTTCTATGCAGATGCACCATATACAACGAAGTCCTTCGGCGCGCCGGAGCAGGAGAATCGGCCGCGGCGGCAAGCGCGGCACCTATTCGGGTCGAGGCATCAAAGGGCAGAACGCGCGGGCAGGCGCCAAGTTCCGTCCGGCGGAGCGCGACATCATCAAGAAAATTCCGAAACTGCGCGGCTACCGCTTCAAATCGTTCAGACCCCAGCCGGCGGCGGTCAATCTTGATACGCTCGCGCGGTACTTCAAGCCGGGCGATACCATTGATCCCGTGGCGCTCTTGAAGAAGAAAATCATCCAGCGCCTTGGCGGCAAGACCCCGCAGGTAAAGATATTGGGCAGGGGAGAGGCGGCCACGAAATTTATTTTCAAAGACGTTACGTTCAGCGCATCTGCCGCGGCGAAAGCGAAACAGGGTTAAAGCGCATCACGACGTATGTTCAGAAAACTCCTGCTCTTATTCACCGTACCGGATCTTCGCAGGAAGACGCTGTTTGTTTTGGGCATTCTTGCGGTCTCGCGCATCGCGGCGGTACTGCCCGTGCCGGGCGCGGATCCGGTGCGCCTCAAGTCGTTCCTGGCGGGCAACCAGTTCTTCGGCCTCTTGAACATTTTTTCCGGCGGCGTTTTGGAAAATCTCTCGATTGCCATGCTCGGCGTGGGGCCGTATATCACGGCATCCATCATTATGCAGCTCATCACCATGATCGTGCCGCGCCTGAAAGAAATGTATCAGGAAGAAGGAGAAGCCGGACGCGAGCGCTTCAACCAGTACTCGCGCATGCTCGCCGTGCCGCTGGCCCTCCTCCAGGGCTACGGCCTGCTCGTCCTGCTTACTCGTCAGCAAATTTTGCCGCCGCTCGACTTTTTCGGCTATGCCTCCAACCTTATCATCATCACCGCAGGCACGCTGTTTCTGATGTGGCTCGGAGAGCTGATCAATGAGCAGGGTATCGGCAACGGCATCTCGCTCCTCATCCTCGCGGGCATTGTGTCGTCATTCCCCCGCTCGCTTCAGCAGGAATTTTTCTCGTTCCGCGCCGAGATGCTCCCCGCCTATATAGGGTTTGCCATCGTATCGCTCATCGTGATCGCGGGCGTGGTTGTCGTATCCGAAGGCGAGCGCGCCATTCCGGTCTCCTACGCCAAGCGCATCCGCGGCACGCGCGTCTTCGGCGGGACATCCACATATCTGCCGCTTCGCGTAAATCAGGCGGGCGTCATTCCGATCATCTTCGCCGTGTCCATCATCCTTTTCCCCGGGCTCATCGGCAGTTTCCTCTCCGGCATCCCGCATCCCCTGGCCCAGCAGGCATCGGTGTTTCTAGTACAGCTGTTCAATAATCAATGGATATACGGCAGTGCGTACTTCTTCCTGGTCGTCGCGTTCACTTATTTCTACACGGCGGTGACCTTTGATCCCCAGCAAATCGCGGACAATTTGCAAAAGCAGGGCGGCTTTATCCTCGGATTGCGCCCGGGCAAGCCGACGGCTGATTATCTGGTACACATCCTCTCGCGCATCACGGTCGCCGGCGCCTTGTTCCTCGGCGTCATCGCCGTGCTCCCGCTTATTGTGCAGGGCGTGTTCCCCATCCGCGCGCTCACGACCGGCGGCACCGCGCTCCTCATCGTGGTATCCGTCATCATCGAAACCGTCAAGCAGATAAATGCCCAGATGGTCATGCGCGAATATGAGCGCATATAAAGCTCTTGCGCATGGAAAAAGAAGTCAAGGAAAAACTTACGATTGCCATCCTGGGTCGCTCCGGGTGCGGCAAAGGCACGCAGGCGCATTTGTTGGTCAATCGTCTGAAACGGCGCGGCGTCATCCACATCAGCACGGGCGCGCTTCTGCGCGATCTCATGCATGATTCCACACCCACGGGTCACATTACGCGCAGTATCATGGAGCGCGGGCGCCTGCATCCGTCATGGATTGCCGCATACACGTGGCTCAAAATCATCATCGAGGGAAATGGCGCGGCCAAAGACCTGGTTTTTGATGGCGCGCCTCGGCGCGTGTGGGAAGTGAAATTGCTCGACGAAGTCATGAAGTGGCACGGGAGGCCTCTGCCGATCTGCCTCTATATTGATGTGAGCCGTGGCGAGACCATGCGGCGTCTCTTGGCGCGCAAACGCGCCGATGACACGGTCGCGGCCATCAAAAGCCGTTTGGATTATTTCCCCAAAGAAGTGGTGCCGGCGCTGCGCTACTATAAAAAAGAAGGCCGTCTGATTACCATCAACGGCAATCAAGCGCCGGATCGGGTATGGAAAGAAATTGACGCGGCGTTTGGTAAACGGCTTGGCAAACAATGGCCTCGCGCGTCACGATAAAAAGTCCTGCCGAGATCATTCTCCTGCGTACGGGCGGAAAAAAGTTGAGCGCTATTTTGCGGCGTGTTGCCAGCGAAGCGCGCCCTGGCGTGACGACGCGCGACCTCGATATACTCGCCGAGCGCCTCATCCGCGAGCAAGGCGGCATACCGGTTTTCAAAGGGTATGCAGTCAAAGAAACCGCGATTCCATTTCCGGCCTCCATCTGCACGTCCATCAACGACGAAGTGGTGCACGGCATTCCGCGCGCCGATCGCGTACTCAAAGACGGAGACATCATCGGCATTGATATCGGCATGCGCTGGGAAGGCATGGTAACGGATACAGCCAAAACCGTCGGTGTGGGAAAAATCGCCGATGATGCCGATCGCCTTATGCGCGTCACCCAAGAAGCCCTGACTATCGGGATTGTCGTCGTGCGCCCAAGCGGTACCGTGGGCGACATTGGCCACGCGGTCGGCGGCTATCTCAAGAAAAATGGTTTCGGCGTGATCCGCGATTTGGCAGGCCACGGCGTGGGCCGCGAACTCCACGAGCCACCGCTCATCCCCAATGAAGGGAACCAGGGGGCGGGTATTGTTCTCAAGGAAGGGATGGTGATCGCCATTGAACCCATGGCAACGCTCGGCGGCTGGCGCATCACACTTGATGACGACGAATGGACGTTTCGTACCGCAGACGGCTCGCTCGCCGCGCACTTTGAGCACACGGTTGCCGTCACCGCGCACGGCGCTGATATCTTAACGGAATAGAGGGTAGATACGCTTATTGGCGTGCCTGCTTATGTCTTGTGCTTAATGTTTGATGTTCACTGTTTGAAGTGGAACTTCAAACAGAAAGAGGACAAGATTTTGATTTTTGGGACAGGTGGCATACAATGGCAGCACATGCGGTATATGGGTATTGACTACGGCAGGGTGCGGATGGGGGTGGCGCGGTCTGACGAGGAGGGGAATATGGCCTTTCCCGATCGGGTACTATCGGGCAAAGACGAGCGCGCCGCAATCGAGGAACTACGCACGATCGCATCGGAAACAGGAGTAGGGGCGATGGTGATCGGATTGCCGCTTGCCATGGATGGCCAGGACACTAAAACATCGCGCCGCGCCAGAATTTTTGCGCAAAGAGTCGGGGAGGCACTGCATCTTCCTGTATACCTGGAGAACGAGATGTTTACGAGTCGGATGGCTGACCACCAAGGCGTGGCCAAGGATCGGATAGATGCGGCATCCGCCGCGATTATTTTGCAATCATATTTGGATAAACAGCGATTGGCGGCGCGTCGCGAGTAGCCAGTGGCGGACAGATATGTTTCTTTCCTGGATTATACCGGCATACAACGAGGAGCAAAGAATCGGAACCTCAATTCGCGAGGTGGACGCCTACCTCCGGAAAAAGCAATTTCCGGGCGGGTACGAAATTGTGGTCTGCGATTCCGCGTCCCGCGACCGCACAACTGACATCGTACAAGGACTGCAAGCGCAGATGTCGCATCTGCGCTTGATAGTCGTGGAGAATCGCGGAAAGGGATGGGCTGTGCGCGAGGCAATGCGTGCCGTGAACGGCGACATCCGTATTTTTTCCGATGCGGATAATTCGGTCTCGCCCGAACAATGCGACAAGCTTCTGCCATTTGTCCGCACGCCGCAGACGCGCGGCGAGTATGACGTGGTGATCGGGTCCATTGAAGTTCCCGGCGCGCTCATTGAGGAACAAGCGCAGTGGTACCGGCGCCTGTTGGGGAAGGCGGCTAAATACGTTATCCGCGCGGGCACGGGCCTGTGGGATATCCGCGACTCTCAGCGCGGCTTCAAGCTGTTTACGGCCGAGGCGGCACGGCGCGTATTCCCATTGCAGACCATCGCCGGATGGGGCTTTGATTTTGAGGTTCTGCTTATCGCTAAGAAATCTGGCTTTCGCATCAAGGAGGTGCCTGTGCATTGGGTGAACCCCGGGGGTTCTAGGGTGGGTCTTGGAGCATATGTGACGACATTGCACGATCTTCTGCGCGTGATGCGCAATAACATCTCTGGACGCTACCGCGTATGAACGAAGACGCCGAACAGACAAAACATCCCTCACACGCGCCATCGGAATTGCGCCAGGATCCGGTATCCGGCGAGTGGGTGGTAATCGCGACCGGGCGCGCCAAGCGTCCGCAGGATTTTGCATCCGCGCCGCAAAAAAGAGCAACACCGTCCGCTTACCCCTGTCCTTTTGAAGTGCTGTTTCCCAATGCGCATAGCGTATACGCGCGCGATGGGGGTACTAACGCTGATGAGTGGCTTGTACAAGTCGTGCCCAACAAATATCCCGCGTTCGTCGGAGGCGCATGTCCGGTGTTGCGCGAGGTGGGGCCGTATCGCGTCACCGATGGCATCGGTTTTCATGAAGTGGTGATCACGCGCGATCACGCGCGTCCTTTGGGCGTACAGACGTCTACGGAAGCGGAGCTTGTACTTCGCGCGTACCAAGACCGGTTTCGCGCGATCAAAGCAGATTCATGCATGCGGTATATCTCGGTTTTTCATAATCACGGTCCCCTGGCTGGAGCTACGATTGAACACCCGCATTCGCAGATTATTGCGACTCCCGTAATTCCGCCCGACATTGGCCGGAGCATTGCCGGGTCCCATGCATATGCCCAAACGCACGGAGGCGCCTGCGTGCATTGCGCCGTGCTCCGGCACGAATTGCGGGCGGGCGAACGCGTGGTCTATGAAAATAACGATGCCGTAGTGCTGGCCCCCTTTGCTTCGAAAACGGCTTTTGAACTGCGCGTCATGCCACGCACGCACTGCGCATATTTCGAGGAGGCGGGCGCATCCGAACGCCGGGGCGTTGCCGAAGCGCTGACCGTATCCCTTGCTCGCATTGCCAAAGGACTCGGCGATCCGGATTACAATTTTTTTCTCCATACGGCACCGGTCGGACCTCCGGAGTCGTTTTCCCACTACCACTGGCACATTGAAATCATACCCAAGACCGCCGTGTGGGCGGGATTTGAAATAGGCACGGGCATAGAAATTTCCACCATATCGCCGGAGGAAGCCGCCGCGTTTTTAAAAAACGTAATCGTATAACATGAAAAAACTTGTGATCGCCAATTGGAAAGCACATCCTGAAAACGCCGCCAAGGCGCGGGCGCTTGCGCAGGACACCGAAGTCGCCATAGCCGCATACAAAAATGCCGAAGTCGTGATAGCGCCGCCCTTTCCCTTTCTCCCTGTCGTAGGATCTCTACTCACGCGGGCTCGGCTCGGGAGCCAGGATGTCTGGGGCGCGGAGGGGCCGTACACGGGCATGGTCTCCGCGCGGCAACTGAAGTCCCTTGGTGTCGGCTACGTCATCGTAGGCCACTCGGAGCGCAGAATCCACGCCGGAGAAACGGATGAGATGATACATCGGAAAGTCGCGGCGGTACTGCGACGCGGTCTCAAGCCGGTGCTGTGCATCGGCGAGCGTGAACGGCAGGGAGGAGAAGTGCCTGTCATCGTGGGCGTCCAGCTATCCTCTGCCCTCAAGGGATTGAAAAAAGAATGGCTCGGCCGACTGATCGTGGCGTATGAGCCGGTGTGGGCGATCTCAACTGCGGCGGGCAGTACGGGTGCCGCGACACCGGACAGCGCATTTCGCGCCCGCATCTATATCGAAAAAACGCTTGTGTCCTTGTTCGGGGCGCGCACGGCCCGGGATGTACGTATCATTTACGGCGGCTCGGTAACGCCAGTCAATATCGCGGCGTTTCTTGCGGAAAGCAGGATGAACGGAGTCCTCGTCGGCAGTGCGTCGTTGGACGCGAAAAAATTCGGCCAGATCGTGCGATCCGCTGCCGAAGTTGCGCGGCGTTGAGCGCATGGCACTCGAGGGACATGTCCCAGATGTGTCGTGCTAAGCAATTTCGGGCAACTTCGGCAGCGGGACGATCAGTCGTTTGAGTGATAGAGCATCATATTCCTCCACCAGAGCGTCGCCGCGCGCGGCCATGGCAAGATGAAGAGAAAGTACCTGAGCTGTATGAGTTGTTTGACGCACCATCCGATGCGTCCTGCGAAGCGCATCACCAGGAGATCCGCATACGCATATTTGCGTCCCACGGCAAGCACGAACGGATATTTTTTCATGGTACGGAAACGGCGGATGGGTTTTCCGCGCACCGCGCGCGAAATGGCTTTTGCGACGTGACGCGCTTCCTGTTCCGCGACCTGGGCGGTTGCGGGGATGGGGCGTTTGGTGCGCGGATGCGCGACCCATGCGTTGTCGCCGATGGCGAATACCCGCCCGTCCGTCTGCATCACGCGCAGACCCGGATCCACCACGAGCGTCCCTTTAGGGGAGAGCGGGAGTTTGAGCGTCTTGAGTATGTGCGGTCCTTTGATGCCGCCGGTCCAGACGAGTACATCGTAAGGCACGCGCTCGCCGCTTTTGAGGGTGATATCGTCCTTGCTGGCGGCGATGATCGGGATGCCCGTCTTTACGATGACGCCCAAATGCCGAAGGCGTCGGGTAATGCGCCGTACTGCATGCGCGTCAAAGCCGGGCAGTATGTCCCGCGATGCTTCCAGGAGCATCACGGTCGTGCGGCACGCGGGGGCACGGGGATTCTTTTCCCGTTCCAGGACGCAGAGGAAATTGACGAGTTCCGCGGCAAGCTCCACGCCCGTGGCGCCTGCGCCGCCGATGACGATGGAAAGCGAATGCTTGCTTTTGGCGATTCCCTCTATTTTATTCCTCAATGCGACTGCGTCGTTTGCGGTCTTGAGTGGCGCGCTGTATTCCTTGAGGCCGGGGATGTCAAAATAATTCGTCTCGGCTCCGAGCGCCAGCACGAGGTAATCGTAGGAGAGCGTTCCCTGTGAGTCGAGCGTCACGCGGCGATTCCGGACATCCACCCCCGCGAGCGTCCCCTGGACAAAGCGTATGGGAAGCGCACGGATGATATCGGCCAGGGGAATACACACGGAAGAGGCAAGATATTCGTCGCGGGCAAAGTGGCGAGATACGGCGGCGGCTTCGTAGAGTCCCGCAGTATAAAGATGATGGGGATGGCGGTCAATGAGGACGAGATCATACCCGTGCCGCGCGATTGCGGGGTCTTTAGACATCGCCAGCGCTGTGGTGAGTCCGCCGAATCCGGCGCCCGCGATGACGATGCGTTTTTCTTCCATAGAATGATGGAGAATATTTTCGGCTTCTGGCATTATATCATAATTTAGATATGCTATGTATATGATACTGCATTCGCTTCGGGATATGGCGATTACTGGCGGCATGCGCGTACTGGTGCGAGCTGATTTTGACGTGGCATTGGATGGCGATACGGTGGCGGACGATTTCCGCGTTGAGACGGCGCTTCCCACCATCAGATTTCTCTTGGCGCATGGGGCGCATGTGCGGCTGATCGCGCATCTAGGCAGGCCCGGTGGTACCAAAAACGCGGTATTGAGTTTGGCGCCCGTCGCCCGCCTCCTTTCTCGGATATTGGACCGCAAGGTGCCGCTCATCGCAGACCCCTTTCAGGGAGACCCTCCGGACGGCGATCTTGTTCTTTTTGAAAACCTACGTTTTTGGCCCGGTGAGGAACGTAATGATCCGGCGTTTACGCGCATGCTCGCCGCGCACGGGGACGCATATGTCAATGAGGCGTTTGCCGCGTGTCATCGCTCGCATGCGTCTATCGTGGGACTCGCGCAGATACTTCCCGCATATGCGGGATTTCATCTCCTGCAGGAAGTGGAAGCCATGGAACGGGTGCGTGAGCGCCCGCGCCGTCCTCTGGTCGCCGTGTTCGGAGGCGCAAAAATAGAAACCAAACTTCCCCCGATTCGCCGTTTCCTCGTTGATGCGGATTGCGTCATCGTGGGCGGCGCCTTGGCTAATACCGTTCTTGCACTGCGGGGAAGCAGTGTCGGCAAGTCAGCCGTAGATACGGGGGATGCGGGGGATTTCTCATTTCTCCAGAACCCCAAGCTTGCCCTGCCCTCTGATGTCGTGGTGGCCCCTTGCCTTGTTGCGGGCGCGGCATCCCGTATCCGGCCGATCGGAACAGTGCAGGATGATGAATATATTGCGGATATCGGTCCGGACAGCAGAGCGCGTTTTGCGCAAGCGCTTATGGGGGCGAACACGGTGGTATGGAACGGACCGATGGGATATGCCGAAGTACAGGAGTTTGCAGGAGGCACGATTGCGGTGGCAGAGGCGATCCAAAAACTTGATGCGTTCACGGTCGTCGGCGGAGGAGACACCATCGCAACACTCAAGCGCTATGGAGCTTTCACGGGGTTCAGCCACGTCTCTACCGGCGGGGGCGCCATGCTAGAATTTCTTTCCGGCGCAAAACTTCCCGGCCTCGAAGTCCTCACCACGCGCACGCCATACATACGTTTTCCGTCCTCTTGATTTTTTCTCGCTTGAGCAGTATCATTGTGTTGGCCCTCTTCATCAGATGATCGCTCTCTGACAATTGCGTCAGGGGGAGGAAAGTCCGAACACCGTCTTGATATTTCGACCTATCGATATGTTGAGTCAGCGATAGCGGCTAACGGCCGCCCAGCGTTTGTTTAAATATCTACATGTTTAAACCGGCGTGGCGGGACAGTGTCACAGAGACCATACTGCCAACCCGGTGCGAAAGCATCGGCGGCGAGGGTGAAAAGAGTGAGGTAAGAGCTCACATCATGCGTTGGCAACAGCGCACGAAGAAAAACTCCTATCCGGTGCAAGGGGATCGCGCAAGCGATGAACCGCTCGATCCCGATCAGCAATGACGGGACCAGACAGATGATCATCTCACGCGAGCAATCGCGCGAACCGAATTCGGCTTATCGATGAAGAGGGTAACAAAAAACTTCCCGGCGTACGCCGGGAAGTTTTTTGTCTGAAAAATATTCACGCCATAGAGATGTCAATTCTTCTCCCGCCGCGTTTATTTTTTGAGTTCTCGATCTTGCGCAAAAATAATTCTATCTGATCCAGACGATAGACGCGGTAATTATTAACGGGATTGCGATATGACGTGAGGACTCCTTTTTTGTCCCAGTTTCGGAGCGTGAGAGGGGTAACTCCTACGATGGCGGCCGCTTCTTTTATGCTCACATAACGTCGTTCCATGTTTCGTAAAAATCTGTCAAGTGGCATGCTCTTCTGCCAGCGAAATATTTAAAAATGCAATAGGTGATGGCCTGTCTTTGCAAAAGCTATAAATCTTGATATCGTTCCCGCTCTATTTAGTAATGTTTATATAATTTCAGCAAGCATTTACCTGTGAGTGTCTCCTCTACAAGAAGTATGATCTATCGGAACATTCTCCGCAACTTTACTTATCCACAGAAGATTTTCAGCGGAATAACGTACTGTCCCCGTATAATGGATGTATTGAAGTAATGCTCATCCGATACGGTATTGGTTCCGCATATCGGATCGCTGAAATGTCAGAAGAGGAAAGAAAAATTTATATCTCGCTTGGACAGGCCGCGGACGGGACTCCGTACTCGCAAGAGTATTTGTCTTTGCTTGTCCGAAAAGGAAAGCTGGATGCGAGGAAATTCGGGCGCAATTGGTACACGACAAAGACCGCAGTTGCGGCATATGCTGCGCGGCAGAGAGAGACACTGATAAAGAAAGTTAACGATAATGGGGGGAGCACCCCAAACGACTTTCTTGCTCCGCAGGCATCCTATACGATATCGGATGCCATCCGATATCCTGCGCTTAGAGCAGAAAAGGAAATTTCAGTGAAGATGGCTACGACGCGCCGTTTTTTCGCGCATATCGCGCAGGAGGGCGTCGTTCTCGGGCTGGCGCTGGCGGTATCCACCGTTGCGGGGATTGCGGGAGTGCGCGGTGTGCAGGAATGGCAGGCCGCGCGGACCTCGGCCATCGTTACCGAGCGTGGCAGTGATTTCAGAAATGCAAAGATTGCGGCTGTGGAGACGGCGAAAAAAATGCTTGATGACGTTGCAATGCTTGCATCTGTCGCGGATGAAGGATTCGGCGGGCAGGAACGTGTCATCGCACTTTTTGCGCCGGCGCGGCGCGCGGTAGAGAAAGTTGCGAATGCGGTATGGACGTGGTTTGCAAAAACAGAAACGCGCGTCCTGGTACAGGAAATTGCACCGCCTATTGTTCCTGTATCAATATCTCACATGGTGGAGAGTTCTGTGTCCGCGACGCCTGCAGAAACAGAAAAAGCTCCTCCTCTCTCGCCGGTGATTTCCGAAACTAACAGGATGCGCGAAATTACTGAACGTCGCACCGAGATCGTCACCGCCGACCTCACCCCCGTCAAAAACGAACTCCTCGCGTATCTCGAGACCATCAACGCCCAGATCCGCGAATACGTCAGAAAAGAAATATCGGGCATCTCAAGGACCGCATCTTCCGCCTCCCAGTCAGCCGCCTCCTCAATCCAAATGGTAACCGTCTCCCAGGACATTGATAATCTCAACAGCATCACCGTAAGAAATGGCATGACGGTGGCATCCGGGAACATAGACATCACTTCGGGCAACCTCACTATTACGTCGGGCAATATCTCTGCTGATATCCTCACTGCGCGAACCATCCTTTCCACGCAGGACATTACGCTGGGCGGTGGGGATCTTGTTTTCAACACCGTTGCCACGACCACCATTCTTTCGGACAAGGTTAATGCCTTCTCCATCGCAACGTCCACCACCGCCATTCCGTTCCTTACCTTTGATACGGCAAACTATCGCATTGGATTGGGAACCACCACGCCGGGAACGACTTTCAGCGTCAGCGGCAACATTCTCGTAAGTCAGGGATTAACGGTGGGCGGCACGCTCAACACGCAAGGAGCCAGCGCCACCACCTCCTTCCTCGGCAAAACGGAATTCTCCTTTGTGCCAACGCTCCCACACTCTTTCTCGGCATGGAGCACGGGCGTTGCAGGATCCAATGTGCTGAATGCTCCCTTCATTATTAATCCGCCGTCAGCCGCCGCCGACACCAACCTCATCGGTCTTGCGGTCAACAGCTCTCCCCGTTTCCTCGTGGACGCAGAGGGAGATATTTTCGCAAACTCAATTACGACGGTGGGGGGAAGCGTCCTCGCCACCACTACCGCCTCCAACTTCAGCATTGAAAACTCGCTCACCGTAGGAGACGCCGTCGGAGACATCTTGAATATCTACGCCGGATCCATCCGGTATGAAAACTTCGCCACCTCCACGGTTCTGAATAATACAGTCAACGCCTTTGCCTTTGCCGCATCAACCACCCAGAATACATTATTCTCTCTGGATACCTCCGTCGCAACCGGACGAGTCGGCATCGCCACATCATCGCCATGGGGACTCTTCTCCATTGAACAGACGCAGATTGAGCCCGTGTTTGTGGTGAGTGACAAGGGCACTTCAACGCCGCACTTCTGGATTGACGGGACGGGCAGTATCGGTATCGGCACCACCACTCCCGGCTCCCTCTTCTCTATCAACGGCGTAGGCAATTTCGTCTCCGCGGCAACCTCCACCCTCTATACCGGACTCTCCGCATCAGGATACCTCGCCACCTCCACGGGTATCACCATCACCGGCGGCTCTCTCCTGCAAACCAATACGGCAACCAACACCTTGTCCAACGGCATCGTACTCGCAGGACAAGGAGGACTCTTCTCCTCCAACGGCATCTCTCTGTCAGGAGGATCAATCACCAATACCTCATCGGCAACCTCTACATGGGCATCTGCCGGATTGAGCGTTGCAGGAGGAGGGCTTGCATCCGCAAATGGACTCACCCTTACCGGAGGCGCCATCTCTACCGCATCCACCAACCTCACTATCCAGCCCGGAGGAAATAATCATATTCTGCTCAACCCCAGCAGTACGGGCAACGTCGGCATCGGCACCCTCACTCCCATTCAAGCCCTTCATGTCGTGGGGCAGTGCGTGACCGGGGATACGCGATTGCGCAGAAGGCGCAGGCGCAAACGGAACGTGGAACTCGGAACGTGGAACTTAGATTCCGATGACCAATCTCCAATCTCCAATCTCCAAGCTCTCGCGGAGAGCGACTACATCTATGATGAAATTGCTATCCGCGATATCCCAGCAGGAGACGAGATTGCATCTCTTGATGAGCAGACCGGCATTATTGTCTGGTCAAAGGTGAATGCCTTGATGGATATGGGAGTCAAACCCATCTACAAGATCACGACTGCATCAGGCAAGAGCATACGGACTACTGCGGAGCATCCGTATTTGGTGCGGACTGATTCAGTATCCGGCTTGCCGGTGTTCTACGCGGGTAATGCGAACAGCAGAGGATTCTTCAAGGGTGAGTTCCACTCGATAATCTCCTACGCGCAAGCGAAAATCTTTGGTTTTTCTCCCGCGCAATTTAATAACCCGTCGGTGTTGCAACGGATGAGTGAGCGCCTCAATCTCCGCGATATTCTCCAAAATCGCGAGCCGGAAATCTTTTGGGATGCGGAGCAGCTCTTTCTCGGCAGTCGGATGAATGGAGACGGTGAGCATAGCGAGATGAAAGCAAAAGGAGATCAGCGCGCTTTCTTTGCTCGGGTATATGCTCGCGCAAAAGGAATCCAAGAGTTTTTGCGGTTTGCCTCCTTGAGACGCCTCTCGGTTTCGCTTGCTCTGTCGGGCGCGGATAGCTCGACGAGATCAATGACATCTTCCAACATTTCTTTTGAGAACACTGATGAGGGCGCAAGTACGCCGCGTAAGTTCTTGTCGTCTATGATAGTGAGAGATGATTTTGCCATACGGCATCACCATAGCACCGCGGCGACTGCTCTGTCAAATCAACACAAAAGCCCGTCTTTTGCAACGGGCGGTAAAAGCAATCCTGCGACTGCGCTATCAAGCATAATTCCGGAGAGTATGCCTGTCAAGCATGGCCTATGGACAAAGGTGATGTATCTGAAAGAAGGTATGCACATCGCCGTCGTAGGCGATGATGGCGCCAACGCAATCTGGGATCGCATCACCTCCATAGAACACACACCCGATGAACAGGTCTACGACATTGAGGTGGATGCCACTCACAACTTCATCGGCAATGACATCGTAGCCCACAACACCTATATCTCCTCTGACCTCTCTATCGGAGGCAATGACATCAATCTGGGCACCGGA
>Ga0155321_122_pt1 | contig 33273 bp, 36 predicted proteins | sample RifCSPhighO2_02_FD_106289 | JGI IMG/M metagenome (GOLD analysis project Ga0155321, IMG submission 106289) | Candidatus Sungbacteria bacterium RIFCSPHIGHO2_02_FULL_53_17
GCCCGCGTTACCGGTGGGTTGGAGTATGATCGTCCCAATGTCCAGGGGCTCAAGCGCCGCACGGATTTCCTCGGCGGCAGGGCGAGCTCCGGAAAATTCCGCTTCCATAAAAGACCCGCCGGTAAAATCAATGCCGGGCCGCAGTCCCCACAACACCAACGCCGCAATGCTCACGATAACGAGTACGCCGGAGAAGCCGAGGAACAGATGTTTGTATCTGATAACGTTCATACAGTTACCGCGCGCCCGCCAGGCCGCTTAGAAATAACGAGCGCATGTGCTGAAGCCGACGCGTGAGCACGGCAAGGAGAAGCGTGCGCGTTACGCTGATCGCCGAAAACATGGACACCAGAATGCCGATGCCGAGCGTGAGCGCAAATCCCTGCACCACGCTTGTACCCAGCCAGTAGAGGATGAGGGAGGTGAGGATGCTGGATACATTGGAATCGCGGATGGACGTCCACGCGCGGGCAAATCCTTCGCGAATCGCTTCTTCCAGTCCCCTGCCTTGGCGCAACTCCTCCTTCATTCTTTCAAAGATAAGAATATTGGCGTCCACGGCCATGCCAATGGACAGAATCAAACCCGCAATACCCGCGATCGTAAGTGTCACCGGAATCAATTTGAAAATGGCGAGGGTAATGGCGACGTAGAGCAGAAGGGCAAGCACGGCAATCACGCCCGGCAAGCGGTACCACAGGATCATGAATGCCGCGACCGCGAAAAATCCGATGACGCCTGCCCTCACACTCCGATTGAGAGAATCCCTTCCCAAGCTCGCCTCCACGGATTGCTGGGACATCAGGGAAATGGGCACAGGCAATGCACCGGCATTGAGCCGTCCGGCAAAGTCCCTAGCTTCCTCCGGAGTAAAATTGCCGGTAATCTGCGCCCTACCCCCATCAATAGCTTCATTCACGACAGGTATGGAGATTGGCGCTCCATCAAGATATATTGCGAGCCGTTTTCCGATATTGTTCTTCGTGATCTCCGCAAATATTTTTCCGCCCTCATCCGTCAGTTCAAGAGACACGAGTGGCTGAAACGTCGTGGGTTCAAAATCTATGTCCGCTCGCTTGATAAAGCGTCCGGTAAGAGCCGTTGGCACAAACATCGGATCTTCATCCATCCGCTCCCCCTTCTTTTGGGCTTCCGCGATCGCGGTCTGCGTTTCTAACGGACGCTCTTCGCGGAATTCCAAATACGGCGTCTCGCCGATAAGCGCGATCGCGGCACTCGTATCGCGCACGCCCGCAAGCTCCACGATCAGGCGCATGTCATCCCTGCTTTTCTCGATCTGGACTACGGGCTCTGCCACGCCGAACAAGTTGACACGCCGCTCGATTACGTCGCGCAGCGCTTCCATCGCGGCATCGCGTTCTTCAGCAGACACCGCGTTTGTATCAGCCCGATACACCAAGTGCGTCCCGCCCTGAATATCCAGACCCAGGCGATATGGAAATTTTGATTCTATCACTGACACCAGAGAAGACATCGGCGCGCCGATAGTGTCTGGTAGGAGCCGCGCTATATAATGTGGCGCATCAAAAATGGCAAGCAGTATGCCGAATACAAAAAAACCGGCCGCAATCCATCGAGCCGTACAAGTGCGGATCCGCCGTTCCCCGCCTCCGAGCGCCATAGTTTCCCTACGCTACCACGCGGTGTGCGATTACACAAGATTATTGAGCCAGCGTTAAGGAATTTAATGCATCACGGAAACGATAATGCGGTTTTATCTCTCAACCAAGGCAATCTTTTTCGCTATCCGCTCCAATCTCTCTTCCTGATCATTGCGACAATACCCGCCACAAAGCCGGGTACGAGACGGGTTTAATATCTCATCCCCAGTCGATCTCCTTTTTCAAAGACCGCCTGATTGCTCCCTCTTCTGAATCCCGAAGTGCTTTCGGAACTCGGATATTGGAGGAGTTTTGGTGGAGTTATGGGAGGAGCGGGCGGGTGGGTGGCCAGCCCAGGAGGGGGAAAATGGAGATGTTTTCTCCCGCTCCCCCGCCTATGGTGCCGCCACGTTGGGGGCCGAGTATGCATTGCTTGGTTGCGTTGAAAGCAAGGCCGCCGGAGTCGCCGTAGAACGTGGCGACCTGGCTTGCCATGTACGGATGGAGATTGAATGTATCCGTGACGTAGGAAAATATCGGACTTTTGTATGACGATGTCTGATCCTGGCTAAGCACGGTTTCAATGCCCTTGATGTCGGCGTATGCGACGGCCTTGCCGTCTGATTTGGAAAGATATGACTGGTTGAGAAAATTGGACGGATAGCCGAAATGGTACAGCACATCTCCGATCATGTCGGGATCGGTGCAGATGGGATAGGGAACCGCAGGATACGCGTCGGGGAAAACCTCTTTTGCCTCCGGATATTCAGCAAGCGGCGGCAGGGTAATAATCGCTATATCAATCCCCTCTTCATCGTGGCGCTTGCGGATGAGGGCACGGTCTTCGCGGATGGCACCGGTGAAATAACGCGAGGGCGCGCGGTCTTTGGGGAAAATAACGGTGCATGAGTCGGTACCGGATACCATGAGAAGGTGCGCTACCGTTACGATGGAAATGCCGCTCGTCTGGGAATCGGACAAAACAAAGCCGGAGCCGACATACTTTCCTTTGCGGTCTTCGCTGGGACATTCTATTTTTACGACCGATGAAAAGATGGCGTCAAGGTCAAGCGGCGGCAAAACTGGCTTGGGTGGCGCTACCGGCGCTGGCGCGGGTGAAGACGAGGCCGTGGCGTTGAGCGCAGTGGCGGAAGCATGATTGCCAACGGGCGCCGGAAGCGGCGGCAATGGGGCAATGGGCGCTATGAGTGAGGGTAGCGGTAGCGTGGGCGTAGCTTCTTTCCTTGTCTGTTTTTTGGATTCCGAAGATCTGATTTTCGGAGGTGACACCTCCGAATCAAAAGTGGCCGCGGTGGGTGTCGTCGTTGCGGATGAAACGGCGATTCGCGACACTTCCTGCGCCATGGGTACTATGTATAACGGCAAAATCGAAATGCCCGTCCATCCATTGATGAACGCGGCGAGTGCGACAAAAAATCCCATGATAATGTCTCTCATAGTGAGCATATCTCACAACCTCATATCCTTCGATTTCGCTACGGAAGAGGGTCGTGAGATATGCTCTGATGCTATCACTGGTTATGAAAAAACAAAATACCGATCCTACGCATGTCGGAGCGGTATTTCGTCCCCAGGTGCGTTACTCCTAAAATATGCCCAGCAGAGTCCCGAAGAGTTTAAAAAACGGCGCGGCGCTAGAAGGCAGAGAGGGCGGGGGCAGAGTGCCGCCATCGGGGGGAGGAGGCGGCGGTTGAGACGAATCAAATGAACCAGACGGAGGCGGAGTAAATGATCCTTCCGGCCGATGAAATGCTGCATCTGGAGGAGGCATGAACGATCCTGCTGGAGGATGGAGAAGTCCTTCGGGTGGGAATTCACCCATTCCCTGCGGTGGCCGGAATGATCCACCATCGGGCCGCGGAAATCCCCCGGGCGGCGGGAACGCGCCTGGATTCTCGTGGTCTGTAGCGCCGGGGTCTCGATCCGGAGAAAAAGGAAATTGTCCGCGTTCGCCCTCCGGAGGAAATGCGTCGGGTCTTCCCGGAAACTTGTCGGGACGCCCAGGAAATTCACCCTGAAATCCTCTTTGGCCATCTTGTTCCTTTCTGTCCGACGGGCCTCCGCCAAAACACTCGTCCCGATGATCGGTGCAGTACTTGATACACTCGGCTGGAGACGCGCATCCGCCGGGGCCCGCAAATGAGGTACCGCCGCCTTCCCCTGATCCGCCAAACGGCTGTGATCCTTCTCGGTGGACGCTCCCTTCCTGGCCTCCGAGAAAATTCTTTCCGCGAAACTGCTCTTCTAGAGCCCGAAACTCTTCAAACCGCCGGCCGGCATCCCGTTCAAATTTCTGGAAATCCTCGAATCCATCTGAACCGAATTCACCCGAGCCGCCGCGCACTTCAAACCGCCGTTCAGAAAACTGCTTGAGCATCTCGCGAGCTTGCGCCAGCGGGACCCCGCCATGGGTCGCGCCAAACGCGACGCACTCCTCCACGTGTGAAGGATCGGTGCAGTAGGCGCGGCATTCGTCATCGCTCTTGCACCCGCCCGGACCCCCGGATGTCCGCACCACTTCCCCTATTTTCGATCCCGCCTCAAAATGCTGTTCCTCCTCTTTTGAAATCAGTCCCTTCTCTCTTGCAAAGCTGAAGCACTCTTCGCGGTGCGCCGCGTCCTCGCAGTAGGTGCGACACTGTACACCCCTGCACCCACCAGGGCCGCCCTCGCGCGATGCCTGGGTAAATTTCCTCGCGCGTGCCAATTCTTCCTTGGGGATAAGCCCCTCGCGCTCGGCAAATTCAAAACAGGATGCTTCGTTGCCGGGCGCATTGCAGAAATCGCGGCATTGCTCCCCGCGGCACCCGCCGGGACCCTCCTTGCCCGCGAATTTACGCGCTCGCGCCGCCTCCTCCGGCGTCATAAAGCCGTTTTTTTCGCCGAAATCTATGCACTCCTGCTGATGCGCCGAATCGTCGCAATATGCGCGACATTCAGCAGTCCCCTTGCATCCCCCCGGACCTCTGCCTGCGGTCTTTTTAATAATCTTTGCCTGTTCTTTACCCACAAAACCATGCTCCTCGGCAAACGAAACGCATTCGGTGATGTGCGCAGGATCTTCGCAGTATTGGCGGCACGCATCTTCGCCCTGGCATCCGCCAGGGCCGGCGTTCTCTCTGCCGAATTTTTCTTTGAACTCGCGAATCAGCGCAGCTTCATCTTTTGGTATAAGGCCGTTTGCTACCGCAAACTCAAAACATGCATCCTTGTTCGCCGGATTATGGCAGTATTCCTCGCACGCCCGGCCGAGGCATCCGCCGGGGCCAGGTTTTTTGGCGCGTGCGGCATCTTCGGGCGACATAAACCCTTTCTGCACCGCATAGTCAACGCATTCGTCTTGATGCGCAGAATCTTCGCAGTATGCATGGCAGGCATCACCGCCGCGGCATCCGCCGGGGCCGCCTTCCTCTTGCACGGCCTTCGCTTTTGCCGCAGATTTCTGATCCGCCAAGCCGAACTTTTGGGCAAATACGAGACACGCGTCTCCATGCGCGGCATCATCGCAGTATGTTCTGCACGCCGCACGATCCCCGCATCCGCCTAAATCCGCAATGGGATATTCTATATCAAAAATCGAAGCGCCGTACGCGGCACCCGCGCCCCCCATCAGCAACGCCGCAAGCAGTGAAAAGACCGAATAGTATATGTTTTTTGCCATAGGAAAGAAAAACCAGGACCCCGCGCGGGGCATTATTTGAACGGATTGACGTTTACATCATCAAAGGGGTTCGCTGACGCCTTTTCAAACGGATTTGCGGATCCCTGATTAAACGGGTTGATGGCGCTCGCCGCCTCGCGCTCCGCCGCTTCTCGTCTCGCGATTTCCGCGGCCTTTTCCTGGGCAATGCCCGCTTCCACGCCCCGATTATGCCCCATCATGTTACCGTAGTAATATCCGCCGCCCATACCAACAACTAGCGCGAGTACGCCAATAACCCACTGCATCATAGAATTACGCTGTTCCATAGAAATAAATGAGAAGAATAATAATAGCATGTTTAGTATATACGAAAGTGCTCCATCGCGCGAAAATTTGTTATCCACAGCCCGGCATCCTCGTATTGCTTGCCCTTTCCCGATCCATTCGGGTTTATCGAATGTCATAGAAAAATATCGGGATACGTCCCGCCGCAACGCGCGCGCCAAACATTGACATGAAATATATTATGATGTATAATAGACGTAGGTGGTTGGCTCGGTGGCCCGCCATGTCCCCACAACAAGTAAGGAGGGTGGTATGAAGTCCTTTGTAAAAGCGTTGGTTGTCTTGCTAACCGCTCTGTCTTTTCTCTTGTCTCCCGTACCTTTTGCCCAAGCCGAGGAATTTTTTTCGCGGGAGGAGAAGGGCTTGCAAAAGCGCGAAGAGATGGAAGCACAGAGGAAAAAAACGCGGGATGAGCGTGATGCGAAACGGAAAGCAGACAGGGAAGTGCGCGATCAGAAGCGTGAAGATCGGCGCGAACTGATCAAGGAGCAGGGCAAGGCGTTCCAAGAAAAGTCCGTTCCTGTCTGGAAGGATCAGGTGCAGTATGGCGAGGAGCGCGGCGCCATTGCGAGCGTATGCCGGAAATTCGTTGATTTTGAGCGGCGGGCGGAAGCGCTCGACACGCTCAAGAAAGAGAAAATCCAATGGCACAGGATCGAAGCGTCTGTTCGGGCCGACGACGCCTATTCCAAGTTCCGCAAGGATGGCGTCGCGCTTGCCGGAGAACTTGTCGAGGTTGTCGACATAGCGCACCGGGCGTATCGCTGCTCAGGAATTGACTTCACTGACGGAGTCGAAATTCTCGAAAAGGCGATAGATGTTCTGGAGCGGGTGAAAGCGAAGCCCGACAGCATCGGGAAGACGCCTGCAGAATTCCGCGCCCTTGTTTTGGAGCAGTTCAAAGAGCAGGTGCGCAATGCACGCGCATCCGGCAACGGCTCACCCGCACTAAAGCGGGTCTATCAAAGGGCACATGGCTGGAGCTTCTCGCCTGATGACATCGGCATGACGGCCGAGGAGGCGCGGCAAGCCGCCGCCCGATAAGCCCGCAAGAAAGAGAAGCATCCAAGTATATCATCAACAGGCACAGGTTTGAAAAACCTGTGCCATTTGTATTTCCCTTTTCTACGTTTGTTTCGGCTCACGATAGAGACAATACTCACACGCGGCCTGACGCGGCGGCTTTTCCCCGGTTGCGATCTTGTGTACGCGCTCAAGCGCGGAGAGTCCCCGACTCGGCGAAACATCCATTTTGATGAGCGCGGTCTTGAAGTGCGCAGAGCCCAGGTCGTACGATGATGGCCAGAAAAAAAGCAGATACCCGTACCCCGCGCATGCCATGCCGTTACGCTCAAAGAGCAGACCATAGAGATCCAATTGCGTGCGGTAATGCTCGTGCGTATCGTCTTTGAGCGGATACCCGCGCGTTTTGAAATCAAACGGCACATAGCGGCCGTCGGGAGCCACCACGAGATCATCAATGGCACCCGAGAGCGTCATGTCGTATTCGGCAATCTGGGCGATAATACCGCCTCTGCCGAAATTGAAATCTCGCCATTGGCTCAACTTCTTCATGTCGGAAAAAAGCGTGCCGTCTACCCGTCCCTCAATCTCGGGCGGCATTTCTCCCCGCGTGCGGTACGCATCAAAATATTTTTTGAATACGTTGTCCATGCCGTCGGGCAGGGATGGAAAAATGCCGCGCGGACGCTTAGTGCTTTCGTTGACCTGTAGCCAAAGACACCGCGGACATTCGAGGAGCATACCGACACCCGACGGAGATACCTTCATCATAATAGCGAGCGTATTTCCCTTAAAATATCGGCAGGAATTGGGTCGCGGCTGGGACTCTTGCCCGGATACCGCCATGCCGTGATTATTTTTATTCTTTTCTCTTTATCCTTTCCTCCTTCCAGCACGTACATCGCCCATATCTCGGAGTAATGTCTGCCCTCGGCCACATGCATGCACGCGATGCCATTCGGTAGGACACCTTCTTCCGTGCGCACGGGATGACGGATAATGCGCTTTACGCGCGACTCGGTGAGGCGGTAATGACGCATTTTCATGTGCGCATGGGATGTCCAGGCGTACCGCTCCCGATGGTGCACGAAGTTGCCAAGCATGGAACCCGTGCCCTTGCCACGCTTTTTCAGCCACACAAAGTGATTATACCCGTGATCCGCTCCAAAAACAAATCTCCCCCGAGCGTAGCATCGGGAGAGATTGGACGAAACCCGCCAATTACTGATTGACCTCCTTTTCTATGTCGGGTATTTCCGCGTCCATATTTTCCAGGTCCATACCCTGCAGTTCCGCCTCCAGATCGGCAGTGCCTGCGGCCGACAGTTCATCAGATGTGCTTTCAGCCGCCGGATACGCCAGGGGCGCATCCTGTATGCGATAATAGAGGAATACCCCGCCGGCGACAACGACGGCCGCGATCACAAGCCAGATTATTTTTGACGAAGCATGTTGCTGCATATCAGAATGTTCTTAATTCAATAATAACCTACGCGCCTACTGACTCGGATTGGTCGTAGCCGTGGTCGTGCCCATGCCCTTCGTATCGGCAATAGTGCGGACGAGTGCGGCATGCGCATCCTTCACTTTTTGCTCCACATCCTGCACCAGCGCCTTTACTTCGGCAAACTTTTTCTTGGCATCTGCAGTAGCGCCCAGTTCTGCGTATTTTGCCTTAGCGTCCGCGAGTCCTTTTTCAGCTTCATCAATTTTTCCCTGCGCAACGGCAAGATTCGCATGCGCATTGGTCATGTCCTTGCCCTGCGCGGTTGCCGCATTGATCCGGGTCTGTATTTTCTCGGCCAGCGTGTCCAGCCGGTCAATGGCGCGCTCAAATTTCTCTACCATCTTGGCAAAAAATTGCTCAATGCGCTCGCTCCTCTTCTCGCCGAATTTTTTATTCATCTCCTCCTTGCGCGCCTCGGCTTTTCCTCTGAAGTCATCCCGCAGTTTCTTTATCTCTGTCTGCATCTGTTGCTTTGCCGCAGTCCTGCGCACCTCTAACTCCTGTTTGATAGCAGTCGTGCGCTCTTTCAATTCTTCCTTGATCGCGTGTCCTTTCTCTTTTATCGTGTCACGCTGATCCTCAATCTTTTGCTTCAATTCCTCTCGCTCCTGCTGTATTTTTTCGCGCTTTCCGGCCGCATCTTTCTGCAATTGCTCATGAAATGCGCCCAATGCCGCGACGGGCGCAAGCAACGCCGCCGCCCCTGCCGTGATCGCTATCTGCGAAAGATATTTTTTCATAGAATACATATCATTCATTAATACGCGAATACTCCGGTAAACATCGGTATTATACCCATCCGCATCCCCCGGACGCAAGGCGCGTTTATCCACACGCCGAGACCGGCGCTTGCCAGGCCGTGTTTCATGCGATACAGTCCGATAAGCAAAACGCACATTAACAACCAGAGCCATGAGGACACGGTTATGCAGCACCCCGCTCACGGCAATGATGGGAGCGGGAAATGCAGCCCGTTCCTCAAGCATAGCTTTATTGCCGATAGCCATGAGATGCGCCAGGTCGGTGCGCTCATACGCCGGTTTGCCGAAAACGATTTCCCCGTGGTCATTCAGGGGGATACCGGAACAGGCAAAGAGGTCGTTGCTTCCGAAATCCACCGCATCAGCCAAAGATCTGACGGCCCGATGGTCGTTATTGACTGCACAACAATTCCGGAGTCGCTCTTCGAGAGCGAGCTCTTCGGATATGAGATCGGGGCTTTTACCGGCGGGGGGAAACGTCGGGCTGGCCTTTGTGAGGCCGCGGAGGGAGGAACACTCGTCCTGGACGAAATTGCCGATATGCCCCCGCAATTACAGGCAAAACTGCTCCGGTTCATCGAGTGCGGGACAATCCGCCGGGTTGGGGGAAGAAAGGACTTCCTGTTGGATGTTCGCTGTATTGCACTCGCCCAAAAGCCACTTGCCGCATTAGCCGCCCAGGGATTGTTCCGCAATGATCTGTGGCAACGACTGAATGTATTTTCCATTCAAATCCCGCCACTCCGCGAACGGCACGCAGATATTCTGCCGCTCTTCGAATACTTTCTCAAGCAGGATCCCCTACGCGCAAAACCCTTGAACGAAAGAGCAAAACGCCTGCTCCTGACGTATGACTGGCCAGGCAATGCGCGGGAACTAAGGAATGCGACAACGCGTGCTTTGTGGACAAGCACGACTGATGAGTTCATGCCCGAAGATTTTGGCTTGCCGTCTGCTACCGCGTACCTCTTTTCCGCCGCAGAAGCACGCGGCGGACCATGGCAACCTCTTGCCGATATCGAACGCGATGCACGCGAGCATGTAGTCACGTATATCCTTGACGCCCTGGATGCATGCGGCAACAATATTGCGGAAACGGCACGGCATTTGTGTGTCAGTAGAGAAGCCCTAAGCTCTCGTTTGGGGCGGATAGATCCGAGTAGACGCCGCGCGTAATGGCGATATCAGCGCTTCAATCACGATTGGAGCGCTTTTTCATACGCGAGCGGACGCGATCACGCCGCCGCCGAGCATTTCCTCGCCCTGATAAAATACAATGGACTGTCCGGGCGTTACGGCACGCTGGGATTTGGCGAAGATAACTTGTAGGTTGTGGGTCGTTGAAGCAAATGTCTTTGCTTCAACGGGTTGTAGGTTGACGATGCACGACTGGAGGGGCTGGCGGTATCTGATGCGCGCGGTACACGCCAGAGGAAATGCCGGCTCGGTGCCCGCGATCCAATGAACGTCCGTGATGTCCATGGTATCTTTGAAAAGTTTTTCATCATACGGCCCTTCGGCAACCACGAGCGTATTGGTCGCAAAGTCCTTTTCTGCGACATAGTAGGGTATGCCGCCACCTCCGCTCTTGATTCCCTCGCGCTGGCCAATCGTATAAAACGAAAGGCCGTCGTGCTCTCCTACCCGCCTCCCCGCGGTCGTCATCACCACGCCCCGCTCCTCGGGAATGTGTTTTTTCAAAAATGCCGTCAGATCAATCTCGCCGATAAAACAAATGCCCTGCGAATCCTTTTTCTCCGCGGTGGGCAAACCCATCTTCCGCGCCATGTCCCGCACATCCGGCTTAGTGTATTCGCCTATCGGAAAAAGCGCATGGCGCAATTCCTCCTGCCCCAGCGTCCAGAGGAAATATGACTGGTCTTTGTTAGTATCTTTCGCAGTGCGTAAGCTTTGTGTTTTGTGTTTTATGTTTTGCGTTTTTCTCACGTAATGCCCTGTGGCAATATAATCCGCTCCCCGTTCCAGCGCTTTCTTGAGAAAAAACCCGAATTTTATATGCCGATTGCACATAATATCGGGGTTGGGCGTCCGACCCATCGCATACTCGTGGATCATATACTCCACGACTGCCGTGCGGTATTCCTCGGTCAAATCCCATGTCTGAAACGGAATGCCAATTTTCTCGGCCGCGGCCATCGCGTCATACCGGTCTTCCTTGAAATTACAGGGAATGGCAGGATCGCTCCACATCTTAATATGCACTCCGATTACATCAAACCCGCGCTCTTTCAAGAGCGCGGCCGCAACGGATGAATCCACCCCTCCGGACATGCCAACGAAGACTGTCTTTTGTTTTGATTCAATTTCCATAATTAACCGCTAAATGATTTGGATAGGATGGATTGTTCTAAAGAAATGAAATCCGAAGCGGTTGATTTTTGATATTCCCGCAGGTTTTTGATTTTTTCGGAGAGCAAATCCAACCTCGCCACGATTTTTTTCTGTTCTGCAACGGGCGGAAGCGGGATTTTGAATTTTTCCAAAAATTGCACTGGCACACGCTTTTGCCCCGCGCTTCCAGTCATTCTGGTTTTGGCAATTTCCCGAAAGGATGGCTGTCCTACAATATAATAAATCCATTCCGGTAGAACTTCTTTGCTTGCCCGAATCACATGAAATTCTGTGGTGCCGAACCCAATGCCGTTTTTCAGATCTCTTGCGATAGCAACTTTTCCATTTTCCATGCACGGAGTAATTTTTGCGAATAGAACATCTCCATTTCTAAAATAAGTGTAGCCCTTTCTTACTTCGCCCAACTTTCGTTCTTGCGATGATGTAATCATTTGCAGATACTCATCAACAGCGGACATCGGAACAAAAGAAACAAAAAGGTCATCTGCTTTATCTTTAACTTCTGATTTTTTTGGGTTCAATTCGCAAATTTCTCCCAACTCTTTTTCTTCCCACTGCGCCTCGCCGTAGTTTTTAACGGAGGCGGGTTTTTCTCTACCCAACATCCTTACAAACTGGAGTTTGTAAGGATGTTGTTGGGTGAAGATGCGGTGGAGTTCGGCGGGGAGGAGGTTTTGGGCGGCGTCTTGGGCTTCGGCGCGCAAGCGCTTGGCCTCCTTAATCTTCCCCAGCAACCCCTCCAACCTCGCCACAATTTTCTTCTGCTCCGCAATCGGCGGCAGCGGGATTTCGAGTTCCTTATATTCAGAAAAATTCAAATTTCTAATGCCGGTTGTTTGTTTTTGCATCTTTTCCGTTACTCCAGAAAGATATAGATAATTCAAACATCGCCAAAGATATATGCTATCAAGCTCCTTTGAATTCCTCACACGAATTCGTGTAGTAAAATTGCTAAAACTGAATTTGCCATCTGCGTCAAAATAAACAACGCGACCAACAGGTTGAGTTGGGCCGCCACCCGACCGCTCCAAAATTAAGTCGCCTTTTTTCAGCAACCTAGCTTGTAGCGCCCTTTCTTCGACTTCAATCTCTGCAACATCATTAAAATTTAAAGTTCCATCGTTATTTTTGAAATTAGTATTCCTGATAACCTTGGTCATAACAAAAGGAGGCGTCTTTCCAGTCCAAAGTCCGTTTTGGAAGTCGCAAACCTTTCCTAATTTTTTTGTTGGCCAGTTATTTATCATTTTTATACTTGGAGTCAGACATCTAACGCAACGGATATGAGTACAATATATCCGTATGCAACACACAACACAATACCGGCGGCTCTCGTCTGCCGAGCGCGAGGAGGTGAGCCGAGGTCTCGCGCAGGGAGAAACACTCTCTGCCGTCGCCAAGCGTTTAGGTCGAGCGCCGAGCACCATCTCTCGTGAAGTGAACCATAACAGCGGCACCAGCGGGTATCGGGCATTCTCAGCAGGCAGACGAGCGGCTGCAATATCCTCTTCCCGCAGACGAGGGAAGAGCCGTCTCTCGCGCGAGGAACGATTGCGTATCTATGTGATTGAGAAACTGAAGAAGCGCTGGTCTCCCCGCGAGATCGTCAAACGCATACAAGAGGAGTATCCTTCTGATATGATGATGCGCATCTCTCACGAAGCGATCTATCGGTATATCTATGTGCTCCCGCGCGGCTCGTTGAAACAGAAGCTCATCAAGGCGCTCCGGCAGGAACGGGCATACCGCAGGAAGCAGAAGCACGGAAACACCGAGGAAACACGGGGTAAAATCGCTGACATGCTCTCCATTGAAGAACGGCCGAAGGATGTGGAAACGCGCACCATCCCCGGCCACTGGGAAGGAGATCTGATTATGGGAAGGCATAAGCGTACTGCTATGGGAACATTGGTAGAACGCACCACGCGCTACACGATCCTCGTCCCGCTCAAAAAGAAAGATGCCCAAAGCGTGCGAAAAGCATATGCCAAAGAACTCACCCTACTGCCGAAACAAATCGCCAAGACCCTCACCTACGACCAAGGAAAAGAAATGAGCGAGCACAAGCAATTCACGATTGATACGGGCATACAGGTATACTTTGCCCATCCCGGCTCTCCGTGGGAGCGGGGCACCAATGAGAACACCAATGGTCTCATCCGGCAGTACTTCCCCAAGGGCACTGATTTTTCAAGAGTGTCTCCGCGAGAAATCAAGCGGGTGCAGAGAGAACTCAACGACCGTCCCCGTGCCGTGCTACACTATCAGAAACCCGATGAAGTGATTAACCGACTCGTTGCGTTAAAAGTTTGAAACCAAGTATTAAAAATATAAAGTTTGTCGTGATGCGGCTTTAGGGTTTTACGAATTCTTAATTTTCCGGATTTTATAAGTTCCAAGTAAAACTTCACTCGTTCGTAAAACTCCCTCGTGTCAAATTCATCGGAGTTTATTGATTTTGCAATTGAATCAAAGAACTTTTCCACCCTCTCCCTATCTGTGATATTTGTGTTGGGGTCCGGATACTCAATTAGGCCGTGAATAGTTTTGTCGGTGTTAAGCCCAACTAAAACATCCATCTGAAACGAGGGGTTGCTTTTTAACGCTTCGTATAATTCGTCTATGCCGGAAAAATAGAAAAAGCCGACAAGAAACCTTAATTCCTTGCTACTCTTAATAAGCTCGGCAATTCTTTGCTTGAGCTGCTTATTCTCTTCGTTTGTGATAAATGTTAAATCGGAGTTCATTTTCATATTTCATCTTTGGCTTTGACTTATAATTTCTTGTATCGCGTGCCGCGTCCTAAACCGATTCTTTCGAGCAATCTTAATACGACCAAGCGCGAGAGTGCTTGTTTTATGGTTACTTGGGGTATTCTTCCCTCAAGAGTTTTATCTATTTCCGAAACACCAAGAGTGTCTTTGGTATCGAACAACTTATAAATTTCCAGTTGTTTTTCGGAAAGCAGTTTCTCCGGCTGATCAGCTTCCATAATTTTCTTTGCCCGATTTGCCTGTTCAATCAAAACATCCAAAAAGAAACTCACCCATGCCGCAATATCTTCGTAGTCGGTTTTGTGAGTTTTTTGAGTTGCCCGAAGGGCAAGATAGTAATCCGTTCTTCGCTCCTCAATGATTTCTTCCATAGAAACATACGGCACATATGAATAGCTGGTTTTCAAAAGAAGAAGGTTTGTGAGCGCGCGAGAAAGCCGTCCATTGCCATCTTGGAATGGGTGAATAGCCAAAAACTCAAAGATAAAGTTTGCGATGACAAGCAATGGGTGGGGTTCTTTTTTCTCCAGCTCCTCGTTTGTCCAAGCCAAAATCTGTTCCATTTCCGGCTTTACAAGATATGAAGCGGTTGGCCTAAACAAAACCACCGTTTCGCCTTTTTCGTTTTTTATCGTTACCGCGTTGTCGGTCGCTTTGTATTTGCCTTTGTGATTCTGGTCTTTTTCTACGAAATTCAGCAAAATGCTGTGGAGCTGATAAATCTGGTTTTCTGAAAGTTTAAGCGTTTTCCAGTTGTCAAAAATTCTACCCAAGAGGTCAGCGTAGCCGGCATTTTCTTCCTCATCTCTTCCTTTTGGCGGTTTTGATTTCAGCCCACGCAAAAGACGCGCGACTTCTTCATCGCTCATTCTTGCGCCCTCAATACGGGTGGACGCGCCCGTGCTTGTGATAATGACCGAGGCCTTCAGGCGCCCCAAAATCTGCGGGCTTAGCCGCAGGCTTCCTTGCCAGAGACCCTTAAACTCGTCAATCTTAGCAATCTTGCTTAAAATCTCCGTCGTGAACTTTATTCTTTTGTTGAAACGATTTTCTGCCATAATTTGATGGTACTTGACCCCCACACCTAATTTGCTTTGAGGCTTTTAGTGATTATTCGCTTTAATTGATTCAATGCATTCGTTCTCAACTTTAAGTTATGCTCTCTATCTCTTGCGTCTTTTTCTGATTTATATGCCTCATAATAGACAAGCTCAAACGGAATTCTGTATTTTGTAGAGCGATTCAGCCCTTTGTTGTGTTCCTGAAATCTCCTTCGTAAATTATCGGTAGAGCCAATATACAGCTCACCATCCTTTTTACTTTTGATTAGGTAGGTGTAAAACATAAGCAAATTAGGTGTGGGGGTTGACCGTATATAGTTAACTATATACAATTGTATACGATAGTATTTAAAGAGTCAGCCCCGTTAGAGAAAAGCCGCCCCAAGGTGGCTGAAGCCACTCGCCTTGCGAGGGCGTTCTCTAACGGGGTCAACAGGCCATAATCGAATATAACGGCTATATCGGATTATATCCGAAAATAGCCGAAAAATGAGCATGAATATGAAAATGGAAAATAAAGCAAAATTTGAAATAGAGGCGAAACAATATGAAGTTCGGCTTGCCGAGCTTGAGGGAAAGAAAAAACGCATTTGCGAAATGCGAGAGGACGGGTCTTATACAAAAGAAGAATTTCTTGAACGAAAGCAGGAAATGGACAACCAGGTGGCGGCCGTAAAGATATCAATGGCCGAATGCAAGATTGACCAGTTTGATATCGAAGCCGCCTTGGCCTACGCCACTGCCTTTTTACGCGATCTCGGCCGGCAATGGTTTGACCTGCGGCCCGAAACGCGCCCGCGGTTCCAAAGATTATTATTCCCCGACGGAATTCCGTACACGAGAAATAAACCCCCACACCTATGCATAGGTGTGGGGATAAAGGTTTTGGAACCGCGAAATTGTCAGTAATCTTCGAGCTCAATCAGCAATCTCACGGCTCGAAGTATCATACAGTGGACCTACGGGGAATCGAACCCCGATACCGCGAATGCCATTCGCGTGCTTTACCACTAAGCTATAGGCCCTAATCTCGCATGCCCTCGGGAGGAATCGAACCTCCATCAACCCCTTAGGACGGGGCGATTCTAATCCGTTGAACTACGAGGGCTTATGGATTTCCCGCTCATTATGCTATCATGGAAGATATGCAAGCGACAACATACGAGGAGCAGATTATCAACACGGTGAAAAGGGTGATGCCCGCCGTGGTCTCAATCGTGGTGAGCAAGGACTATGACGCGATCGTAAGGGAAAAACCCTATGCGCTCATGGCGCCGCACGGCGACCACGTGGACTTGCCGCCGCCCGAAGATGAATTGCCTCACACGCCCGACGGCAAGATTCGCATCGGCGGCGGGTCGGGATTTATCATCAACCCTGAAGGATTCATCCTCACCAACAAACACGTCGTGCACGACCCAACGGCAGAGTATATGGTCGTCACACCCACCGAAGACCGGTATCCGGCGACCGTGCTTGCGCGCGACCCCATGAATGACGTTGCGATCCTCAAAATAGAAGCCCAGGATTTGCCCGCGCTTCCCTTGGGCGACTCCGATACCATTCAGCTTGGCCAGTTTGTGCTCGCGGTGGGCACGGCGCTGGGGGAATTCCAAAATACCGTATCATCCGGCATCGTGTCCGGATTATCGCGCTTCATCACCGCCATGACCGACATGGAGGGACATTCCGAGCGGCTTCGCGGCCTGATTCAAACCGATGCGGCGATCAATCCGGGCAATTCTGGCGGCCCCTTGGTCAATCTCGCGGGCGAAGTCATCGGCATCAACTCGGCCATTGTTTTTGGCGCGCAGAACATCGGCTTTGCCATTCCCATTAACAAAGCGCGGTGCGATCTGGACGACCTGAAAAAATACGGACACATCCGGCGTCCGTTCCTCGGCATCCGGTACCTGCTTATCAATCACCTCATCCAAAAACGCTTCCGCCTGCCCGTGGATCGTGGCGCATTCATACTCCGCGAAGGCCTGCCCGGACAGGGAGTCCCTGGGCAGAATGTCCCCGACCGTCCGGCAATCATGCCCGGCTCCGCGGCAGAACGCGCGGGCCTGCGCGAAGGAGACATCATCGTCTCGCTCAATAATGTAGCGATTGACGAGAAAAACGCGATTGAGGACGTACTGGAAAAAGTAGCCATCGGAGAAAAAGTGCCGATCAAAATCCTGCGCGAGGGCAAGGAAGAGACCCTCATGCTTACGGCAGAAGAGCGAAGCGACGGACAATAATAGGCGAGGTATGAAAAAGATATGCTATAGCATATCTTTTTCATATTTTATTTGGCCAATGTTTCGTTGATTTTGGCGAGTACTTCGTCGAGAGAAAAATTTACTTTTACCAGATAGTCAACGACGCCGAGGCGCTTTGCTTCTTCAAATTGCGATTCGCGCGCTAGGTTGGACAACACCAGAACTTTGGCCTCCGCGCCGCCGGGGACGCGCCTGATCTGACGCAATGCGTCAAAGCCGTTTTGATCGGGAAGGATAAGGTCGAGCAGGATAATATCGGGCTTGCCCTCCTGGAATTTAGTAATGCCCTCTGTGCCCGTTTTTGCCGCAATAAGTTCAAATCCGGCACGCTCCAGGGCCTGCCCCAAGAGCTGGCCCATAAATACGTCATCCTCAATCAGAAGGATTTTCTTTTTGGCGATGTCCCCTGGCATAGGTGCAGTATCGCACGCTCCAGCCGAGCGCACAATCCACAGGCAATCTCATTATTGAATGGGTGCCCAGAGAGAATTGAACTCTCGTGGCCGCCTCCACAGGGCGGTGCTTTGCCACTAAGCTATGGGCACCATGACGATTGCATTATAAAGGGTATTACGACCGCGGGGCAAGCCCCGCCATGGAGGAAGCCGCCGTTGCGGCTCCTCCCCCGCGCCAAGGCGCGGGGTATTGACCCTTTGTTGCCATCGCTCGCTCGGAAGAGAAAACGGATGTTTTCTCTTCTCTCACTCGCTCGGCAATAAACCGCCTTTCCCTCCCTTGACAAGTCAGGACGATACGCGTATTATGCTGGCATGGCCGCTAAAAACTCATGTCTCCACTCCCCTTAACTTGTTTTTACTCGGACTATTGGCTATCATTGTTATTTTTGGCACAATCGTTATTGTGTCAGATTCTCGCCCGCGCAAATAAAGTTATGGCCTATCGCTTTTCAGCAAGACATCATCATACGCTTATCCTCTCGCGTGAGAGGGTTCTGTTGACGTCTTGAAATTTCTTTCCCGATTTTACCAAGGCATCAAGACAGCCCCCTCTCACGAGGGGTTTCATTTTGCGCGGAATTGAACCCGTATATATTACATGCTAACGTACAGGCAATGACCGAAAACAATCCACTGAAAGAGAGAGTAAAACCAGATCTTCCGGGCGGGTTTCGCGACTATGCGCCTCGCGATGCGCGGGTAAAACAATGGATTCTGGATACGGCGCGCCGGACATTTGAGAGTTTCGGCTTTGAGCCGTTGGAAACGAGCGCGGTGCAACGCACCGAAGTATTGACCGGAGGCGAGGAGGATTCGCAAAAGATTATCTTCAACGTGCGCGGATCACAGGACAAAGAGGAGACCAGCGACACGTCCCTTCGTTTCGATCTCACGGTACCGCTCGCGCGGTTTGTCGCCGCCAACCCCGACATTCCCCGTCCCTTCAAGCGCTACGAAATCGGCCGCGTGTGGAGGGGCGAGCGCCAGCAGGCCGGCAGATACCGCGAATTCACACAGGCGGATGCGGATATTGTCGGCGCCGGCACGCCATCTGCAGACGCCGAAATTGTTGCCGTGATGTATGCGACGCTCCGCGCGCTCGGCATTGAAAAATTCATCATCAAGATCGCCGACCGCAAAGAATTGGAGGTACTTCCCGTTCTCGCCGGATTTCCTCCAGAACAGCTCTGGGCGGCTTTGCGCATCATTGATAAACTGGACAAAATCGGAAAATCTGGCATCGCCGACGAATTACAAAAAGAATTCGGCAAAGAGCCGACTGAAAAAATTATGGCGTTCCTTGCTTCTCCACCGGAAACAATCGGCACGCTCGCCGAGATTGCCGCGGCACTCAACGCGATGGGCATTGAGGAGAACTACTGGCGCATTGACCGCTCGCTGGTGCGCGGCCTGTCGTACTACACCGGCCCCGTGTTTGAGACGATCCTCACGGATGTCCAAGAAATCGGCTCGGTCTTTGGCGGCGGCAGGTATGATGACCTGGTCATGTCTTTTACCGGGCAGAAAATACCGGCTGTCGGCGTATCACTCGGCGTAGACCGCCTGATCGCGGGACTCGAACGGCTCGATATCAAACCCGCCGCGACCACGCGCTCATCTGGAGCCGAGCGCTCCTCATCCGGAGCGCTCGTTCTCGCCCTCATTCCCAACGCCGAAGCGGAATATCTGACAATGGCGCAGGAAGTGCGTTCTTCGGGCATCCCCTGCTCCATCTATCTCGGCGATGACCTCTCTTTTCAGGCACAGCTTGCGTACGCGCTGAAAAAAGAAATGGCGTACGTCATTATTCGCGGTGAGGAGGAACAAAAGAGAGGAACCGTGAGCATCAAAAACGCCAGAACCCGCGAGCAGAAAGAAGTCCCGCGGGAAAAATTGAGAGAATACTTCAGAAAATAATATTCGCCTCTGACGCATATGGTCATAGACAGGGTTAGAATCGTGCGATATAATCCTGACATGCCCTACAAACGTCGAGAAGACCTTTACGCCGCCCAAAAAAGACACCGTATCAGAATACGGGGAAGATTGTTGGCATTTTTATCTGCAAAGGCATGTGTTGATTGCGGAGAAAGAGATCCTATAGTTCTTGAATTTGACCACAGCATTCCGCAGAAAAAATTCAAGTCAATTTCGAAAATGTTGTCAGGACATTACTCTTGGAATGCCTTGGAGAAAGAGATGAAAAAGTGCGAAATTCGTTGCGCTAATTGCCATAGACGAAAGACGTATATACAGCTCCAGTGTTTTGGCAGAACAAAGCCCTCGTAGCTTAATGGATAAAGCAGGACTCTTCTAAGGTCTTGATGGGGGTTCGATTCCCTCCGAGGGTAGTTTTATTTCTTCACCGAACAATGCTCGCATCTTTTTCTCCCGTTCGTCGAGGAGTTTAAGCGTGCCGTCAATATCCTGGGTAGAGAGCTGGGGCGTATTGCGCAGTGGCAGTACGGGCGCGGGTTCGGCAAAGTGCGAGAGATACAGCGCATATCCGTCTATGGCGAACAACGCCAGCGCCAACATCCCCAGAAACACGACGATGCTAAAAATGACCGTGTTGCGTTTGAACGAAGAAGCGCGAAAGCCGGTGCACAGGGAGAGTGATTTTGAAAAAAGTGAGGACATAGGGATATTAGCGAGCGCTGACATCGAGGGATAAGAGAAGCCGCGCAGGTGCTTCCCGCCGCACCGACGGCGTCTTACCCGGCAATGCGCCGCCCGCAGGCGATGTATCTTGAAATACCATATCTTGTATATCAATCTTGTACGGCAGAAGCTCCACCGCGCGCATAAAATCCACCAGGCCGTTTGCCCCGCCTTCTACCGTGAGGCGGAAACGGAGTGCGCGCTCGCCGCCGACGTTTTCGTCTATATCCAGAGAGATCGTGTTGCCCGTCCGACTGGCGACATATTCAACCGCCTCGATAAAGGCGATGGGGCCATGGCGCGGCACAAAAAATGCGCCGATGCGGCGGATGTCCTCCTGCCGGTTGCGGAGCAGTACTTCGGATGCCCGGGCGCTTTGGCGTTCCTCGGCACGCACACCGATGTTCTGCCTGATCTCGGCTTGCGCGGCATGGCCTTGCCATACGATGGCAATGGCCTGCGCAAAGCCCCATGCGGCAATCCCGACCGCGGCAAGAGCGACGACGGAAACCGCGACAAATGTATACCGTGCCGGTATGCGCAAGGTCGTGAAGGTCATAGGCCGTATTCGGGTTTTATCTTTCCTTGAACCGAAAACTGAATATCGCGCTCGCGCGTGATGTTGGAAAGCGGAAACGTGATTTCATAAAATCGGTTGGATGCGCGCAATCTCTCTTCAAAACGCAAAAGATCAGCTCGCGTCGCCGCGTGCCCGGTCATGGCCGCCTGCCCTTCATTTTTTATGGAAAACGAGAGAATGGCAATCCCTTGGCCCGGCGCTATGAAGCGCTCGAGAAGTACGGAGGCGCGCGGTGGCTCTGCCGTATACGCGTGCAATTCCTGCAGGACATCGTGAGTCGTGCGCATACGCCCGCTCACCTCGTCAGTCATGCCGTGCCGCGCGCTCTCTTCTTCGAGCGCACGCGAGCGCGCAAGCTCGGCGGTCGCAAGGCGCGTGAGCAGGAGCGATGGCGTCAGCATAAGATATCCGGCACAGAAAATGACAAGCGCGCATCCTCCAAAAAGCACGACCGCGCGGCGCATTTCTTCCATGCGGATAATTTTTTTCTCGTATGCGGGTAGCAGGTTTACGGCAAACATCGTGTGGGGAACATTATGCGGTTATGCGGCGCGCGAGACCAATAGCCGCGGCAAAGGCAACCGCCTCGCGGCGCGGAATTTCGGGTATGGGATACGGCGACTCGGCGGCAATGCCGTAAAAAGGATCGGCAATTGAAACCGGAACGCGCACGCGCGAGGAAAGGTATGTATCCAAGCCGAACAGGTTGGCATCTCCTCCGCACATCAGCACCCGCCCAACTCCCGGCGTGCCGCCATGAATGTGGGAAATATGATCTTCATAATACGCTATGGTGCGGCCAAGCTCGCCGGTAATCATCTCCATCGTAGGCAGGATTGCTCTGAAGATTTTTCCCTCATAAGCGCCAGGAATCAGCCCGTGCTCTTTTTTCAGGCGATCCGCCGCCGCCATATCCACGCCGAGAGCTTTTGCGATCTCTTGCTCCAACATACGTCCACCGACAGGCACGGTCGCGGTAAAAATCACCGAGCCCGCCGCGCACATGGCAATAGTCGTGCGGTTGCGCCCCATATCTACGACTGCAGTCGCGTCGGGCGCGCGCTCGCCGCCGAGCACCGCGCGCGCGATTGCCTGGGATTCCAGCTCAAGCGCCACGGGCTGAAATCCTCCTTCCTTGAGCGCGCTGATGTACGCATCTACGATTGTCTTTGGGTATGCAGTGATCACGACATCCAAGTGCTCGGGACGACTGACAAGGGACTCGATGATCTCGTAATCATAGGCAAGGTCTTCGGCAGGCAAAGGAATCTGGCCTTCGATCTGCCACCGCAGAGCACCCGCCACCTCGGCGGGCTTTACATCGGGCAATTGCACAAGGCGCAAAAAACTTTTTTCCTCCGGCAGAGATGCGACGACGCCCATAGGCGACCACCACCGTCCCAAGAGCGAGGAGAGGGCGCGAAGGACAGAGACAAAATCGGCTGGACGTTCAATGCGGCCTTCCACGATGACGCCTTCGTCAATTTCTTTTTCGCCGAACGATTCTATTTGCCCGCTCCGGCCTGCAGAGAATTTCACGTATTTTATGCTACGATCGGAAATATCCAGCCCCACCACCGGCAGGCGGATAAAGTGATCAGCCCATTGTACGATCCGTTCGCGTATCATTGCGAGTATTATAGCACATCGGCGTCAAAAAAGACCTCGCCTTTCCACACCCAAGAATTTTCTTTCCAATAACAGCTATGCGGCGCAGAAGCTTGCTGTCGCGCTTCCGGTGCTCCCGTATTGTTTTCGCTTTGTAAATGCAGATTATTCGACTGCCAGACCGAATTGCTCCGGATGCTCTAGTACCCGCTTCACGGCGTGTAGAAAAGTTTCAAAGTCGCCAAGATCATCTTGTAAAATGCCATAGAGTTCCGGCGGCGTGATCTCGGCATAGAAATGGACGAGGCGATTGCGGTATCGCGCCATGTCCACGAGCTTCGTGCCGGCAAACGCTTTATCAACGATGCCGTATTCGCCCATTTTCCGCGCCATTTCGCGATATTGCGTGGCCTGCCCTCCGGGTATGCGCGACAGGATGTGCGCGCTGATATGGAATACGCCTTCCAAAGCGCGATGCAGATGATACTGGGCAAGCTGGAATGCTGTGCCGTCTTCGTCGTTGAATACATCAAACGGCGTCGTCCCCAAACGCACAAGCGCCGCGCATTCTTTCTGAATGCCGTTGATGCGCTTGACAACCACGTCTTTTTCAAGAGTATGCGCGGTCATGGGATGCGCGCCAAAATGGCCTCGTGAAAGATACGCCGCAAAGGAGCGAAATCCGCATAGACATCCATGACGCGCTCCCGGAACCGCGCGAACGCGAGCGGATGCTCCTCATATATTGAGACGCCGTGCGTGGCAACATGCGATTGCAGTTCCATGGGGGCGCTCCCCAGAAATACGATATCAATGTCCGCCATCGGTCTTGCGCGCCCGGCATGCAGAGACAGCAGATCGTAAAGCGTATTGTATACGCGGGTGCGGGTATCCGATGGCACGAGAACGTGTCCCGCACCAAATAAAACCCCCACGTCAAAATCGGAAGCGGATCCCTCGGTGCCTCGCGCACGCGAGCCAAAAAGCACGAGCGCCTCAATGCCGGCGCTGTGTAATATTTCTTTTTCTTTTTCGCTGAAAGAAAACATCTCCATGCGTCAAAGCATATCACATTCTTGGCAAAGAGAACAGACATTATTACTCTAATAATTTCCGCGCAGGGCCGTGGTGGTGGTAAGTATGGCGGATGCGGGGAATGTAGGACTTGCCGCGTCTACGCGGATGGTCATGCGCACGGCTTCGCGGCCGAGCGCTTGGATGATGCGTTCAAAGCGTAAGATCGTCACACGCACCGTTGCGGCGGACAGCGCGGTCTCTGCTCCTCCTTCTTCACGCATGTACACGACGCCATTATCTACCCAAAGGTCCGCATACGCCGTTGTATGCCCCGTCGTAGGGGCGACTACAGAGACGAGAGAAAGTTGTCCGGCGTCCGTGTCAAATTTCGACGTGAAGCTATACGTCTCCTGTGAGGACGAGCTTTTGGTCGCCAGGTGATCTACGATGGAGCGCGCATTTGCAAGCACTTCGCGCTCCGCCCGCGCCCGCGCATAGGTCTGAACCAGGAAAATCAGGGAATTGGCGATAAACACGATCACGACACCGAGCAGGGCCACATACACGACGGCCTCAAGCAGAGAAAATCCGTGATGAGATTTTTTATTATTGCAGTGCATAGACCCTGAAGCCGAAATCATATTGATCCAACGCCAAGCCCTGGCCGCTCGACCCGATGAAGCGGCGCGCAATGCCGCCCGCGTACGGACCCTGCGCTCCTGATTGCAGATACCACCAGCGTAAGGCGCCAGCAGAGCCGGAAAACGCCACGGCGGAATCAGGAATACTGCGCAGGCGAATCGTGTATGAGGTCGCCACAGACAGAGAAATGGGTACAGGGAAGACAAAATCCACCCACGCCGCAGTCCCCTGCGGGATGGACGCGCTGCCCACGGCGGCTGACGCGCTGATCGCGGGAGTATCGTCCGGCGCCGTGCGCAGTTCCGCATATATGTTAGAGGGAGCGGCAGTTGCGCGGCGCAGGAGCAGGGACACTTTTGTTACGCGGATGGCGGACGCGGGCGTGGTGAACGACTGCGACGGGTCGCCGCCGCCGGTATTGTTGGACGGAAAAGCGATGAGATCCGCGTCGTTTGTCGCTCCTTCGTAGGATACCGCGATCGCTTCCGCAGGGCGCGGGATATATTGCTGGAAATCGGTGAGATATCCGACGAGCGACACCGTCCTGCTTCCTTTGGTCACCCGTACGGTCATTTTTCTGGTGCCTGGGTCGGCGGCGCCGCTCGGAGCGATTTTGTCATGCGCATCGCGAAATACCGACTCTATAACGACAAAACGCTCGTACTGCCCAACGGACGGAGCCGGCGTGTGGCTGATTTCCCATTTCCCGTTTTCCAGGGTGAGGTAGTGATCGGCGCCCTCATCATGCGCATCTATGTTGTCCGTCCATGATTCGTCACGGAGCGACCGCACGGCCTCTGTCCCCTCTTCTGCGAGCAGGGTCATCTCCAGTGTTTCTTTTTCATGCCGCAGAAGCTTGAGCGCGAAAGCGCCCGCCTGGGAAAACACAAACAGCAATCCCGACACCAGGGCGGTTACGATAACTATTTCAATCAATCCAAATCCTTTGGTGGAATGTTCGGTGATCATGGTTCTGTCATTATTCCTCCGTACGCGCCGACGGTGACCGTACGGCAATCGGCCTCGTAGATAGCGATATCCTTGAAACTGCCGTCGCTGTCGCGAATGGCAATGACCACCTTTTTGTTGTTCTTTCTGCAGTCGCGATCAATTGAAAGCGTCGTCGCGCCAGCCGCTACTGACAAGGCGTGCACGCGCATGACTTGCTCGGCGCTCCCTACGACAAACGACCGTTCGCCTGAATCGTATGATGCGCGGAGAGCCGCAGGCGTCATAACAACCGTATGCACATCCGTGGGATTGCTGAAACTAAAACGCACATCAGTCGCGTCATCAATGCCCCAGTTAAAGACAAAGGCGCGATGCCGCGTGTCCAGTGATCGCGCGCCCGTAGCCGGTGGCGCCGTGCCTGTCTGATATGCGCGGCCCGAGCGGTCAATGGTCACATTGAATACCTGCGCGGTGGAGCCGCGCACGCGCACGGTAAAGGTCCCCTGCTGATCAGTGATGCCGTCAACCGAACGAAAGAGTATTTCCTGGCCGCCTCCGGCAAGCGCTATATTCGCGATTTCAATACTCGACGGTACGATATACGTTACCGAACTCACGGCAGAGCCGTAGCTCACGCCTTGAAACAAATAATACGCATTGCCCGCAAGCCGGACGCCCCACGGGTCTCCCCCCTGCCCTGCCACGGCTTTTTCATGCGCGAGCCGCAGGACTGCCAACATCTCATTGCCCGCAGTTACCAACTCCCCCACCCGCCGGCTGTTCAGAAAAGATACAAGCGATAAAGCGCCCAACAAGGATATAATCCCCAGGGCGATGATGATCTCCAGCGCGGTAAATCCCTTGCGAAAATTTTTGGTCATATACCGATACTTCCCAAGCTCCCGTAAATCGGCTGGAGCATGGACACCGCGAAAAAACCCACGGCAATACCGATGACAATCATGAGAATCGGCTCTACGATTGTGGAAAGATTTTTCGTCACCCCGTTTACTTCTTCTTCAAAAAAGAGCGCCAGACGCAGGAGCATCTCCGCTATTTTGCCCGTCTCCTCCCCCACCGCGATCATCTGAATCACGAGCGGCTGGAAAATGCGCGGATTGCCGCCGAGAGCCGTCGCAAGCGGCTTGCCTTTTTGGATGTCTGCCGCAGACCCGCGCACCAGATCGCGGAACAGAGCATTGCCGAGCACGCCGCCCGTGATGTCCAAGGACTTCATGATCGGCACGCCCGACGTAGACAGATATGAGAGCGTCCGGCAGAACCGCGCGGTATTGAATTTGCGCACCAGGGGCCCGAAGATCGGCACGCGCAGAATCGCGGTATCAAAGAGTCGTCGCCCTTTTTCCGTTTTCAGCAGACGCCACGCAAGCCACACCAGGCCCGTCACGCCGATCGCCACATACAGCCCATAGTGTACCAGCAGATCACTGATGCCCATGATGATGCGGGTAGTGAGCGGCAATGGCACGCCGAGTTCCTTGATGGTCGCCGCAATCGTCGGCACCACATAATACATCATCAGCGTACCCACGCCGGTGAGCGCAATCATAATAATCGCCGGATACATCATGGCTCCGCGCACGCGCTTTTTCAGCGTGTGGTCGCGCTTCATCTGATTGGCGAGGAGTTTGAGCACCAGCGTCAATTTACCCGTGGTTTCCCCCACTTCCACCATGTTTATAACAAGATCGCCGAATACTTTCTCATGTAAGCGCAGACCCTCGGCAAATGATCTACCCTTGACCACCGCCGCATTGATATCCGCGATCACCCGCTTGAATTTTGGGTTATTCGCCTCCTGTCTCAGTGCGTCAAGTGCCCGCGTCAGCGGCAAACCCGCGCCCACCATCACGCCCAAATTCCGCGCGAAAAACATCTTCTCCACCAGCGAGACCGGGCGTACGCGGGCCATCATCTCCCCCACGTCAAAATTGATCATCGCCTTTATTCCTTTTTTCTCCGCCGCATCCAGCACCAAAAGTCCCTCGCCACGCAAGGCCACTGCCAATGCCTTTGCATCAGCCGCCTCCCGCTCTCCCTTGCTCGCCTTCCCCGTCTGATCAGCCGCAGAATAGACAAACACCACCATGCCCAAAGTATACCATATCCGTAACCCCGCATTCATTGAAAAGTGTGGATAATTCGTGGTAAGGTGATTCCACTGCGGAGGCGTGGCCGAGCGGCTTAAGGCAACGGTTTGCTAAACCGTCGGGATCTAAAAGTCCCACACAGGTTCGAATCCTGTCGCCTCCGTTCTAGAGCTTTTAAGATTTAATGAAACATCCATGCCAAAAAGTTGGGAAGACAGCGTAGAAGAGTACTGTAAAAAATATAATATTCCTCTGCTTTATCTGGCAGAAACCTTATACGAACCGAAGGTTGTCCCCATGATTAGAGGGAAAGCGTTTGAATTTTCTGTGATGATGGCTTTGCAGGAAATTCTACCGCTAGCCGAGTGGGTAGTAGATAAACCCGTGATGAATGCACAGATGGGACTTCATGATGTTGACGTCCGAGTGTTGCACAAACCCACAGGAAAAATTATAAGAATCGAATGCAAACTTGCTAAAAAAGGCGGCTATAGGTTATTTCCGGATGGGCATAGTGAGATCAGAGTCAAATGCATGAGAAGTCGAACGCTAGGACCTGCAAAAGTAAAGGAGTTGGCACCAAAAATGGGCATAAGTGAAGGGGTGCTTGCCATTCATAATGATCAGTATATTCCCAGTGACTTTGATATCGTCGTCTCGTCAATTGGGAACGCATTTTATACTACAGACAAAACAACGGGACTTTTTGAATGGAGCCCATCAAAAAAGGCAAATGATTTCCTAGACAAATTAGGGTTTACCGGAAAAGAGAATTTAAGGGATTTCGCTTTTAAGACAATGTTTGCCGTTAAAGCTAGCAATCTTGCAATTGGCGTAAGCGGTGTAATTTGCACTCGTGAGTTATGCAGGGACACAACAGCATGCAACTTCATCCCAAACTATCCTATCATCTCTTTTGAAAAGAACGCGCAGAAGCCAGCTAACAGGTGGGTTCCTCTCAGGGAAGTTTTACGCTTGTTCGATGAGTTCGTGAGAATTTAGTTGATAGCTAAAGAGTGGTTTTTGTTTTTCTGAGCTGTAATTCACGATGAATAATTCATGTCCTTTGTACCGGGCACCTTTTTTACTTGTACCATTTTTCTGATCATCGGTGCGATTTATCGTATAGTTCCACTGTTTTTCGTGCATTGCATGCGCCCACTCGTACAGCTCCCGTACTTCCGGGTTATCATCATACGTTAATAAGAATTTTAATCGCGTGCTGTGCTTTCTAAGAATTTTGCTTAATCGGAAGTGGTCATCTTTTTTGAAAGAATATGCATAGAACTTCTTTTGATCAGCATTAAAATAAGGAGGGTCAATAAATAGAAAGGAATCGTCCGGGGCTTCACTGACTATCTTTTCAAAATCTAAAGACGTGAACTTTACTTTTTGTAACTTTGCCGAGGTTCTTAGAATATTTCTCGGCCAATTCTCAGGCCTCATGCTATATTTTTCTCCATATCCCCAATAACAATTCTGCATATTCATAATTCCTGAATATGAGGTGCGATTTACATAAAACCAACGAACAGCACGCTCTAGCTTTGTCTTGGGGTTATAGATATTTTTGTAGTAGGCATGCCTTTCTTTGGTCGCGACTTCCCCCTCTAACCTAGCGATAAGTTTGCCAGGAGTATCGCGAATAACTTTCAAGCAATTGATAAGGTCCTCATCTATATCGTTCAGCCAGTTTCCCACCACCTTCTCCTTTGCAAAAAAGATCGAAGCGCCCCCCGCGAAAGGTTCTATATAATAGGTATGTTCCGGAATGTGCTCGATAATAAGCTTGCGGGCATAAAATTTACCCCCCGCGTATCGAAATGGTGAGTTTATCTCTTGAGCCATATACGTTGATGCCTTAGTTACAAGTATGCTATATTTCTTTTCTTAATACTCCCACTACTTTTCCCTGCACTTGGACGTTTCTTTCATAAAAGGGCTTCATAAAGTTATTTGCGGGAACAAGTTTTACTTTGTTTTTATCTCTATAGATCTTTTTGAGCGTTACCGCGTCTTTGTCGGGTAAATATGCGACTGCTTTTTCGCCATCATCAACAGTTTGCTGTTGTCGGACAATCACAATATCTCCGTCAGAAATCCCCTCCTCTATCATGCTAACACCCTCCACTTTCAGCGCATAATACTCGCCGCCCAGTGAAAGCATACTGCGCGGCACTTCAATGGGTTCGGGATTACTGATCGCCTCAATCGGCCCTCCGGCAGAGATAATACCAAGCAATGGTACTTCTGCGATATCTCCCTTGCTATCGCTAAACGTCTGGATCGAGCGTTTCTTGCCTTTTTCAGTCGCAAGAAGATTTTTGCCCCGCAGATAAGAGACGTGCTGGTGGACCGTGGGGACGGAAATATCAAAATATTCGGCAATCTCTCTCAATGAGGGCGCATAGCCCTTGTCTTTTTGAAATTTACCGACGAATTTGAGGATTTCGGCTTGTTTTTTCGATGGCCTGCCTATCTGCACGCTTGACTGCTTATCCATGTATCAATTATAATACCTAAACATAACCTAACAATATAGTTATCCACATGGCCATCAAAATACAGCAAATCAACGGCAAGGAAGATGTTAAGAAAGTACTTCAAGCAATAGCTGATAAAGAGAACGCGTCAGTCTTCACTTTTATTGCCTCCGAGAAACTTATCCGAACAGGACCCGGGAGTTATGGCGCAACATCAATAACAAACAATGATTTATATGCGCTTGAAGATACGATTGATAAAAATTGTACAGATATAAAATCTGCAATATTTCTTATCCATTCGCCGGGTGGGAATCTCTCTTCCTCCTATAATATTGCAAGATTTCTCCGAAATCGATTTGATACTCTCAGTTTTTATGTCCCATATGAGGCGGCAAGTGGCGCAACTATCATGTCTCTTGCTGGGAACAGTATTGTTTTAGGGGCACTTGGTTATCTAACTCCGATTGATCCACAAGTAAAGTATAAAGGCGAATGGGTATCAAGTTATGGAATAGTAGAAAAAGTCTCTGATTTGGAACGCCGATTTCAAAAAAGTTCGTATGATGAGATACCCACTCCCTGGAAACAAATGATTGATCGCCTAGATCTTATCCATTATAGGGAGCTGGAAACACTAGCATGGGAGGCGAAGCATTATGCGATGGAATTACTACGCTTAGCGGATTACACAACTGAATCAGCAGAGGCTATTGCAGAAAACTTTGCGAGAACTATTTTTCCCCATAGTCATTGCTTTGATTCAAGGGCATGTATTAGAATGGGACTAAAGATTGACGAAACAGAAAAATCACTTGGATATTTGAAAGAGTTGAAAGGAATAATTCACTTTGTGAATAGCAATCATGAAGATATTAATAAACACTACATTGAGGTTGCTATTCCTAATAGAACAACAGCTTCTGCTGTAGAAAGCGGACGACTGGGGCAAGCCAAAAATATCCGCACAAGACGATTATCCTCGCGTTAAAGTGATGACCCTCTTCAAAACAATCAGGGATGCGGATGTGGGGATTGATGCCTCTGCTCCCCTCTGTCTCTTAGGTTGAGCGGTGGGCGGGGTGGGTCATCGTTCCTCGAAAAGGGTTCGCGCAAAGGATATAATTTCACCGAATGAGCATCCGCGAATGAGGAGAGGAGTGAGCAAACTGCTTCGCTCGCGTGAGGGATTCGAAGATTCTGTAGTATTCCGGTATACTATACTTGGCTATAGCTCGTTCGCCATATGGCACTTTGAAAGGAGTAATGAAGGTATGCCGCTCGTCGTTGCTTTTGAGGGCTTGCCCGGAGGCGGCAAGACCACGGTCATTCGGCTTTTGATACAGGCGTTGTGCGCGGCATGTCTGCGGGCGGTGAGCGTGGACATTGACACAAGCGCGTATGCGTCAGCGCTTCGCGTTGCGACAGATGCGCTTTCCCTTGATAATTCCGTGCGAAGTATGCACTTTTGGGCAATGCGTATCCATCAATATAGGATAGTGCAAGAGATGCAGGAGCACATGGATGTTATCGTGATGGATCGCATGTGGGCAACGGCGCTTGCCTTTGACGGCTACGGCAACGGCGTGCCGGCTGCGATTCTTGATTGGATCGGACAAAATCTCACTCCGCCCGATGTCACTTTTCTCCTGCAGGCACCGCTAAAGGTATTGCGCGCGAGAAAGAAATCACGGACCATGCGCGATCGTGCGTTCGCAGAGCGCGTGGAGAAGGGATACGCCCAACTCGCCCGTATTCACTCGTGGCACTGCGTGGATGCGACTCGGACACCGGAAGATGTAAAGGAGCAGTGTCTTGCGATCATTTACGCGGCGCTCGCAAAAAAGCGGCTCCCCTGACAGAAGGACGGATGTACGTTCCGTCCTTTTTTGCGTTTCATTGATCCCCTACTCCGTTTCTTTCCAGTGTTTGATTTCGTAACCGCCGGACGGGCCGGACGTAAACTGCAGATTTTGCAGGCCCGACTCGTACGTCACGGTCGCGTTGTTGTCCAGGGTGATGCGGTAGGCCGTGAGTTCCGACACGGTTACATTATTGTGGACATTGATGAGCCCGTGCCCGGCATAGAAAATGGCACCGTCCGCGTTGTTGTGCAAGTCAATGGCGGCGTTGTGGTGCGCGGTGTCGCACGGCGGGGATGTGCTGGCGCCGTCGCAAGCAGACGCGCTCAAGAGCAGAATATAGCTTCCAGCGCTACCTGATCCGGAAAATATTCCGTTGTTTCTCGTATGCACCCACCCGTCATTGAGGATCACGCAAGAGTTGCTCGCGTACGACGGATCGCAGCGAACCATGGAGCCGTTGCCAATGGACATATTTCCCTGCACATATATCGTGCCTGTAACGGTAAGCGTTTTGTTGTTTGCCGTAAGATCAAGATCGCCCGTGATCTTCTTCGGCCCCAGCGAAACATCGGAGGACACGGCGTAATTTCCCGTTATGGTCCCGCCCGCCGCCGCGTCATCTTTCCATTCTTGTATGATTCCCTCCGAAATGGGCAACCCTTGGGGCGGATCGTTCGCGACGATGCAACTCGGATTGGGGCACGCCGACCCTCCGGCAGATACATCATCAAATGCCGGCGCCCGCGCCGTGCCATCTACCGTCGTATCCGCAAGCGAAGTGTTGATACCTCCAATCCACACGCGAAAAACCAAGTCCCCGCCGACATTGGTCCACGTGGGGCTTCCTGCCGACCAGTTCGCCGTGTATTTCCCCGTCTGCCCGGTGTACCCATCCGTGTTGTCTTTGCGCCAATTCCAATGATGGGTCGCTGAATTGGTGCTGTAGTCAAGCACGATCCAATACTTTGTTCCGTTGATAATGTTTGGCGACGTGGCAAACGTGACATCAATCCACGACGGCGTTCCTCCCACCGAACTGCGCAGAATCACTGCAGTGCCGTTGGATATTGCGGATGTATCGGGGCGGCCGCCGACATCAGTCGTGATGCGCACATTCAGATCGGCAGTCGGTGCGCCGTTTTTTCCCAAAAAAACCGACACTTTCGTAAGCGGGCCTGTGGCATTGGCGGTAAATGACTGGGCGATATCCCGATTACTGCTGGCCGTTGCAAACGGATGATCCGCATTGCCGCACCCTGCCGCGCATCCGGCAGGCCATTCGAGCGACGGCGTTGCGGACAGTCCGGTCGCCACGACGACATTGCCCGTTGTGCGTCCCCCACTGACACTGCCGTTTGAAAACACATTGCCGTTGACTTGGGCGCCGTTGCCCATGGTCACGCCGCCGACATCCACGTGCACGCCGTAGAAAAAATTAACGCTGTCCGTGGTCACGTCAATGCGTGTTTCTAGATTTTGCTGATAGTCGTCGCGGTTGCC
>Ga0155321_113_pt1 | contig 26675 bp, 28 predicted proteins | sample RifCSPhighO2_02_FD_106289 | JGI IMG/M metagenome (GOLD analysis project Ga0155321, IMG submission 106289) | Candidatus Sungbacteria bacterium RIFCSPHIGHO2_02_FULL_53_17
AGCATTATGACCACGACCTTCGCGGGCTCCGCAATGGGGTAGCCAGGCTCGTGGGGACTGTGGCAAAATCCGTCTCCCTGCGCCGCATTTCTGCAGCGCCCTTCCAATGCCGTCGCCGCCTGTGCCACACAAAGGTAACCTGCCTGTGTTGTACGATTCACGAGGATCTCCTTCGTGTTCTAGGCCAAAACGTCAAGGTGCTGACTGCGTGTACATTATATATCCTTTTGTGCTATGTGTCAATATCGCGGGGTTGGGGCTTTACGACGTAGAATGGGGCTATGATTCAGGACTTACGTTCGTTACGGGCTTCTTTTTCAGAAGGGTTGGCGTACATCCTCTGCAAGGCAGTAGTTCATCCTCTTGACATTGTATAACTGGGTATATACACTTATCTATGAAGACCGTCCGGAAGATCATCGGCTTTGAATGGGATGCGCACAATCGGGACAAGAATCTTGCGAAGCATCGCGTGACCGATGAGGAGTGTGAAGAAGTGTTTTTCGATGAGCGGAAAAATATCCTAAAAGACCTGCTTCATTCCGGCACCGAAAAGCGATATATCGTTATCGGCAGCACAAAAGAAAGTAGAGTTCTCTTTGTCGTATTCACCATTCGAAATACTAAGATCCGTGTCATATCGGCACGCGATCTCAATAAAAAAGAACGTCATCTCTATGAAAAAGAAGCTTAATATTCCCAAGTTCAAGAGCGAAGATCAGGAACGGGCATTCTGGGGGAAGCTGGATCTTGCCGCACACTTTCAAGCGGATGATTTTGATGCAGTCGCCTTCCCCGATCTCAAGCCATCGTCCCGTCCCGTATCTGTGCGGGTACCGGAGTATCTCCTGGTACGGCTCAAGGAACGGGCAAACGAACTGAACATTCCCTATCAATCGCTGATGAAAGAATACATCGCTCGCGGCGTATTGAAGAAGTAATCGCGAACATGCTGGAAGATCTTGCCCGAATTCGCGCATCATTTGAAAAAGAACTGCGAGAGGCCGCCACGCTGGACGCGCTGGAGCATGTGCGCGTAGCGTACTTGGGGCGCAAAGGCGCACTGGCCTCGGTTTTTGATACATTAAAAACGCTGCCACCGGAAGAACGCAAGCACGCGGGGGAGGAAGCGAACCAACTGCGACGCGACATTGAAACATCTCTTTCAGAAAAAAGAACGCTCTTGGAGCTGACCGAGCGCGAATCCGCGCTGAAAAAAGAACGGCTTGATGTAACGCGCCCTGGTGTCAGGCAGGAACGCGGACACGCGCACCCGCTCACAAAAATTACGCGCGAGATCATTGCAATTTTTTCCGCCATGGGATTTGCCGTGGTTGAAGGACCGGAAGCCGAGACCGAATACTACAATTTTGACGCGCTGAACATCCCCCCCGATCATCCCGCGCGGGATATGTGGGATACCTTTTGGATCTCTGATCCAAAAGGTGAAGATAAAACGCAAAATGCAAAGCGCAAAACGGGCGAACGCCTGCTCTTGCGCACGCATACAAGTCCTGTTCAGATACGCTATATGGAGGCGCATCAGCCGCCGATACAGATTATCGCCCCGGGCAGGGTCTATAGGTATGAAGCGACTGATGCGTCGCACGACATCCAATTTATGCAGATAGAAGGGCTGATGGCGGACAAAAATATTTCTGTGGCCAATTTCAAGGCAGTCATTCAGACGTTTCTTTCCCAACTTTTTGAGACAAAGATCGAGATGCGCCTGCGCCCGTCGTACTTTCCGTTTACCGAGCCATCGTTTGAAGTGGATATCTCATGCACTTATTGCCGCGGCACCGGATGCTCGATCTGCAAGCAGTCGGGATGGCTTGAGCTGATGGGCGCGGGCATGGTGCACCCACACGTTTTCAAGGCCGCGGGGTGGAATCCCAAGACGAGTAAAATGATCGGCGATCATTTTGCGGGATTTGCCTTCGGCGTTGGCATAGACCGCCTCGCTATGATGAAATACAAAATTCCGGACATCCGTTTGTTCCGAAGCGGCGATTTGCGATTTTTAAAACAATTCTGAAAAGCCATGAAGTTTTCATACACCCGGCTCAAAGAAATCGCGGGCTTCACCGATACGCCGGATCAACTGGCGGCATTCTTGACTATGCGCGTGTTCGAGGTGGAGCATGTCGAGAAACGGGGGAGTGACTGGATGCTGGATATAAAAATCCTGCCCAACCGCATGGCGGACGCATCGGGACACGTCGGGATGGCGCGGGAGATCGCGGCGCTCAAGAACGTAAAACTTAAAACGAAGAACGAAAAGCTTACGGAAGATAGCAGGCGACAAGCTACAGATGCGATCAAAATAAAGATCACGGATCCGAAAGATTGCGCGAGGTACAGCGCGCGCGTGATGGAGGGGATACGCGTGGGGCCGTCGCCCGCGTGGATGCGCGAACGCTTGGAGACATGCGGCCTGCAGTCCATCAATAATGTCGTGGATGCGGCGAATTACGTCATGCTGGAGACGGGACAACCTCTGCATGTTTTTGACATGCAGAAATTAAAAAGTAAAAATGAAAAAGTAAAAAGTATCGTGGTACGGCGGGCGCGGAAAGGAGAAAAGATGGCGGCACTTGATGAGAAGACCTATGAATTGAATCCGGACACCTTGGTCATCGCGGATGAAAGAGACCCCGTTGCAATTGCAGGCATCAAGGGAGGCAGGGATTCCGGCGTGTCCGCAGACACCACGCGTATTGTGCTGGAAGGAGCCACTTTTGATTCTGCCGTGATACGCCGCGCGTCGCAGACGCTGAACCTGCGCACCGACGCTTCCCTGCGCTTTGAGCACGGCCTCGACGCCAATGAGACGCCCGCGGCCCTTGATATGCTCGCCGGACTCATCCAAAAGATCGCGGGCGGCGTTGTTTTCTCCGGCATGGCCGACCGGTATCCGCGCACATCGCCCCAGCGCGCGATTCTGCTCCGCCCCCGCTATACAGAGTTGCTCATCGGCGCAAAAATCCCCGCGAGCTTCTACCGAGCGGCATTTGCGCGGCTTGGATGGGCCGCAAAATCCAAAGGAAAAGATTTTATCGTAAAACCGCCGACCGTGCGCCGCGACATTGAGATCGAGGAAGACGTTATCGAGGAGATCGGCCGTCTCTTTGACTATCAAAACATCAATCCCCGCATGCCGGAAGTAGCTTTGCGCGAGAGCGAGAAAAACACCGAACTTTTCTGGGAGGAGGTTGTCCGGAACACACTCATCGGCGAAGGATTTTTTGAGACAGAACTCTATGAGTTTTCTTCAGCAGAAGAGCATGCGCTGTTTGGCATCGATCCTCGTGTAGCTGTGGCATTGGAAAATCCACCAAACCCCCAGATGGCCTATATGGTGCCTGTGCTCGCCCTGCGCTACATCATATCTGCAGGGCAGAACATGCGTCAGCACGATACGGTAAAGATCTTCGGCATACAAAAAGAGTTTCGCCGCGCCGAAGGGGGAGGCATCGAGGAAACGAAAAAACTCGTCATCGTTTCCGCGGCCAAGGACGCGCGCGCAGAGCATTTTTATGCGCTCAAGGGAGTGCTGGACGGACTGTGGGAGCGCGTGGGCATTGGGAGCAGTGCTTCCAATGGGGACGTGGTGTACACCGAAGATACGTCGTGCGCGTTTGCGCACCCGTACCGCGCGGCAGTCGTCATGCACAACGGCGAAAAAATCGGCGCATTGCGGGAACTGCATCCTGCGATTGCCGAAAAACTCAAAGTGCGCGGCCAGATTATTTTCGCGGCAATTCCTTTTGCGCAGGTCACACAAAAAGCATCGGATAAAGCCGAGTACCGGTTGCTGGGAAAGTATCCGGCAATCACGCGCGATATTGCGGTCGTGGTGTCTGAAGACATACGGACTGACGACATACTCAACGTGATTAAAAACGCGGGAGGCACGCTCCTCGCGGACACTACCCCCTTTGACTATTTCCAAGATGACGCGCTCGCGACCGAAGAGAAAAAAGGTTTGGCGTTTCATCTCATCTTTCAATCACCCGATTGCACCCTCACCGACGCGGAAGTTGGCGCCGTCATCAAAAAAATCACCGCCACGCTTGAAGCGCAAGATTGGGAAGTGAAGAAATAACAGATTCTATTTGTGGTAAGGCGCGCGGCGTGATATGATTGCGGTATGGAAACACCGACTATTGTAAAGCAAACTAAACAATACCTGATAGTAAAAATCCCTCTGCCCGTGCAAGAGCGGGAAATCATTGTGGTGCCTGAAAAATCTAAAAAGATAGGCCGCGCCGAGCAACGATTGTGGGGTATTATTCAAGATGGCGAGCAGGAATACCGCGAAAGGAAAACGATCCGCGCGCGGTCAATTGATGAGGCGTTGAAAATTCATGCCCGCAAGAAAAATTGAATGGATTGAGTATTCGTCAAAATACACGCGGTCATTCCGGAAACTGCCACGCGGCATCCAAGAAAAAGCCCGTGAAAGGGAATACATTTTTATGGCAGACGCTTTTGATCCCCGCCTCAAAACCCATAAACTTCATGGCATATTTCAAGGATACTGGGGATACTCGGTAGATAACAAATACCGAGTTATTTTTCGTTTTCTCAACGGATCGGATGCGCTTTTCTTTGATATCGGACTTCATCCGATTTACGGCGGGAGCGAATAGATATGGCAAAAAAACAAAAGACGCTCAAAGTAAATGTGGCGGATTCTGTCAGAATCAAACAGGATGTTAAAGCTGTCTCCTACACGGCCAAGGACATTTATGTGCTCGAAGGGCTGGATCCCGTGCGCAAGCGCCCGGGCATGTACATCGGGTCCACGGGGCCGGATGGCCTGCATCATTTAATATGGGAAGTGTTTGACAACAGCGCGGACGAAGCGCTGGCAGGTTACGCGCGCAACATCGCTATCACCCTGCTTCCCGAGCACCGCGTGCGCGTGGTGGACGACGGCCGCGGCATTCCTGTGGACGTGCACAAGCAGACCGGCACGTCGGCGCTGGAGACCGTGATGACGACGCTTCACGCGGGCGCCAAATTCGGAGGTACATCATACAAAATCTCCGGCGGACTCCACGGCGTGGGCGTGTCCGTCGTCAACGCCCTTTCCATGGGTATGAAAGCCGAGGTGTGCCGCGACGGCCTGCAGTACATGCAGGAATACGTCCGCGGCAAGCCAAAGGCCGCCACTAAAAAGATCGGCACGTGCGGGGGATCGGGGACTGCGATTACGTTCCAGCCAGACCTTTCGGTTTTTGAGACCGTTATCTTTGACTGGAACCGCATTCTGGAGCACATCCGCCAGCAGGCGTACCTCATTCCCGGCGTACGCGTCACCATTACTGATGCGCGCGGCGCCGATACATCAAAAGATGGCACGCCGCTCGTGCCCTCATACACGTTTTATTTTGAAGGCGGCATTGCGTCGTACACCGCGTATCTGAACCGCAACCAAAAACCAAAGCACGAAAATATTTTCCACGTGGGCAAGGAGATTGAGACGCCCAACGGCAGGAAAATCCACGTAGAAGCCGCGTTTCAATATACTGACGACATCGCGGGGAAAGAAATCTCGTTTGCCAACAACATCCACACGGGCGAGGGCGGCATGCACTTGACCGGTTTCCGCACCGCGCTCACGCGCGTGCTCAATGACTATGCCAAGCAAAACGATTATTTCAAAAAAGACGACGAGACGCTGACCGGCGACGACGTGCGCGAAGGCATGACGGCGATCATTTCAGTCAAATTGCCAGAGCCGCAATTTGAGGGACAAACCAAAGCAAAGCTCGGCAGTCCCGAAGCGCGCACCGCCGTGGAAACCGTGGTGGGCGAAGGCCTGAAAGAGTGGTTAGAGAAATATCCGCGAGATGCGGCCGAGATCATCGGCAAAGCATTGCTCGCGCAAAAAGCGCGTAAAGCCGCCAAGGCCGCGCGCGAGACCGTATTGCGCAAAGGCGCTTTGGACGGCATGACGCTTCCGGGCAAGCTCGCGGACTGCCAATCCAAAGACCCTGCGGAATCGGAATTGTTTCTGGTAGAGGGCGATAGCGCAGGGGGATCCAGTAAGATGGGGCGGGACCGAAAATTCCAAGCCATTTTGCCCCTGCGCGGTAAAATTTTGAACGTGGAGCGCGCGCGGTTGGACAAGATGCTTGCGTCCAAAGAAATAAGGTCGCTGATCATAGCGCTGGGGGCGGCCATCGGCGACGAATTTGACGTGACGCGCCTGCGTTATCACCGCATTGTCATTATGACCGATGCTGATGTGGACGGCGCGCACATCCGCACGCTTATTTTGACGCTCTTCTTCCGTTATTTCCCTTTGGTTATTGAGAAAGGGTATCTCTATATTGCCCAGCCGCCGCTGTACAAAGTGCAGTCCGGTAAAACCAGCCAATACGCATATTCGGACGCGGAAAAAGACGCGGTCATGGCCGAGATGAGGAAAAAGAAACTCGACACCAAGAAGGAACGCGCCGCCGCAAAAGGAGAGGCCGTTGCCGAAGGAGAACAGGACGTGAAAGGCGTTGAGATTCAGCGCTACAAAGGATTGGGCGAGATGAACCCCTCCGAACTTTGGGAGACGACCATGGATCCTGCGGCTCGCATCCTGAAGCAAGTAATGATCACGGACGCCGCCGCCGCAAACCATATCTTTGACATCCTCATGGGCGACGAGGTCTTGCCCCGCAAAAAATTCATCCAAACGCACGCCGCCGCCGTGAAGAACCTTGACATTTAGCGTACATTCGGTTAATGTATGAGTCAGTTCCTCTTGTCTCTCTTGCAATAAGGAGCCCGCACATGGGCACGCTCGCCAACTGCCGTGGGTGCGGCGAAACGCACGAAATTGAAAATACCCGATTGAGCGACGCTTACGGCGCCGCAGAGGCCATCGTGTCTGGACCTGTAAATCGGTATTAGTCATTCAAGGGACTCGCCCACACGGGAAATGAGCCCTTTTTCTATTCTTGACTATTTCTCCCTATGGCCCATAATAAAGCTATATCTATGAAAGCCCTGCGGGGCTTTTAAAAAACCCATATACCATGCCCGAGCGCATTGTGACGTTTTTCAAGGAATCGCGCGTTGAACTCAAGAAGGTACGCTGGCCAACCCGTGAGGAAACCATACGGTATACGATCGCGGTGATTGCCGCAAGCGCGGTCTTGGCGATGTATCTTGGCGCCATTGATTATATCCTTCAATTGATTTTGAATACGTTCGTGTTTTAAAACGTATGCCAAAACAGACATCGGAATTCGGCAAAAATTGGTACGCCATCCATACGTACTCCGGCTATGAGGACGCGGTGGCGCGCAACCTGAAACAGCGCATTGAGTCCATGGGCATGGAGGACAAGATTTTCACCGTGCTCGTACCCGCGGAAAAAAAGATCCGCATCAAGAATGGCAAGCGGCGCGTGGTGGAGGAAAAAATATATCCCGGCTATGTGCTCGTGGAAATGGTGGTAACGGACGACTCGTGGTACGTGGTGCGCAACACGCCGCGCGTTACCGGATTCGTGGGCGCCGGCACCACGCCGGCACCGCTGGCGATTGAGGAATTGGAGCAATTGCTCAAACGCATGGGCGATGCCGAACCGAAGTTCAAGATTGAGATCGGCCCAGGCGACCCCGTAAAAATCACCGACGGACCGTTCAAGGATTTTGACGGCAAGGTGGCTGACGTAGACCAGGAGCGGGGAAAAATAAAAGTGCTGGTCAACATGTTCGGCCGCGACACCCCCGTCGAGCTCGACTCATTGCAGATTAAGAAGCTCTAGAGATACTATACATTCCAGACTTAGTCTGGAATGTCGCTACAAAATTAACATTATGGCTAAATCAATAAAAATCGTCATCACGCTTCAGATTCCGGCAGGGAAAGCAACGCCCGCGCCGCCGGTCGGCACGGCCCTAGGGCCCCACGGCATCAACATCGGCGACTTTGTCAAAAAGTACAACGATGCGACTCGTGCGATGGAAGGCGAGATCATCCCCGTGCAGATTACGATCTACGAGGACCGGTCGTTTGATTTCAAGCTGAAGACGCCTCCCGCGTCAGACCTTCTGCGCCGCGCGGCAAAGATCGAGAAGGGATCCGGCGAGCCGAACCGCAAGAAGGTCGGCAAAGTATCCAAAGCCGACATCCGCGCGATTGCCGAGCGGAAGATGGAAGACCTGAACGCGACCAGCGTGGAAGCCGCGGCCAAGATCATTGAAGGCACGGCCCGCAGTATGGGCCTTGAGGTGGGATAACACTTATATATAGTCCGGAAAAGCGGCATCCTGTTTCATGAGATGCCGCTTTTCTTTTGGACGGGGATACGCTACCATCCCGATATGTCACGTCCATTCATCATTGCCACGGTTGCCGAAAAGGGAGGCGGCAAAGGGCTTTTCATACAACTTACCAGAAAAATCCTGCCGGAAAAAAAGATCGTTTCCGTGCGCTTTTCGGACATCTGGCGCGAGATCGTGCACCTGCTCGGCCAGGAAGAATCTCGCGAAAATATTTCCCAGCTGGCAACCGCAGTCCGCGCGGCATTCAAAAACGAGGGCATTCTCGTAGATGCAATGCACAAGCGTTTGCAGGGCATTGATGCCGATATCGTGATATTGGACGGCTTGCGGAAAGCCGAGGAGGTTCAGCCGATGGTCCGCGACCGCGGGGGCATCTTGCTCTACATTGCAACAAGCCCCGAGGCGCGTTTTGCGCGCCGCAGGGAACACGCAGAAACCACGGATGAAAAAGGCATGACCTGGGAGCAATTCATGCGCCATGAGGCGATACCGACCGAGACATCCATCCGCACGATTGGGGAGACCATGGCCGACGCCATCATTGAAAACAACGGCACGGTAGAAGAGTTTGGAACGCGCGTGGCGGCATTCCTCAAAGCCAGAGTCGTACCGCGCCTCTGATCACCGCGCGGAAATATATCCGCAATCCGTATTATGTTCATCACCAGCAATAGAGTGTTGCTTCTTGAGAGAAAGCATGCCATGAGAATACTCTCCATTGAAACGAGTTGTGATGAAACCGCGATTGCGATTGCGGACTTTACGCGCGCGCCCACGGGCGCGCGCGTAAACGTCTCGTCGCATATCGTCTCCTCACAAACCCGCATTCATGCCGCGTTCGGCGGCGTGGTGCCCAACCTCGCGCGGCGGGAGCACCAGCAGAATCTCGTACCCACGCTCATGTCTGCGCTCACGCAAGCGCAGATGCTGGCGCCACAAGCGCCGGCCAGGCACCAGGATGTGAGCGTCATTCTTGAACGGGAGCAGTACCTGCTTTCCCTGGTTAAAAAACATCTCCTTGCCATTGCTCCTCCGCCGATAGATGCGATTGCGGCAACCTACGGCCCGGGACTCGCGCCCGCGCTCTGGGTCGGCGTCAATTTCGCGCGCGCGCTCGCAGAACTTTGGCAAAAGCCCCTCATCCCCGTCAATCACATGGCAGGGCATTTTTTCTCAGCGCTCTTGCAGAAAGACAAAAAACAGGAAGCGTCATTCTCCATTCCCAGCGTCCCTTTTCCCGTGCTTGGTCTCCTCGTGAGCGGAGGACATACCGAACTCGTTCTCGTAAAAAAGCCGTGGCACTTCAGTATCATCGGCACAACTCTTGATGATGCGGTGGGCGAGGCGTATGACAAGATAGGGCGCCTGATGGGACTATCGTATCCGGGAGGGCCCGCACTATCCCATCTGGCGGCACAGGGAGACGCGCGAAAATATCACTTGCCCAGCCCCATGCTAAACACAAAAGATTATCATTTTAGTTTCTCCGGCCTTAAAACCGCCGCATTTTATCTCATCCGCGGCCTGCCCCCCGCTACGTTTGAGGCAGAGAGAAAAGCCGATATCGCCGCATCTTTTGAAAAAGCCGCGCTCGACGTGCTCGTGAAAAAAACCCTCCGCGCGGCAAAGGAATACAAGGCGAAAACCGTGCTGATCGGCGGCGGTGTGTCGGCAAACAGGGTATTGCGCAAGCGCCTCGGCGACACCCTCGCGCATGAACTTCCCGCATGCCGTTTTCTGGCGCCCGACCCCGCTCTTGCCGGAGACAACGCGCTCATGATCGCCACGGCCGCATACATGACGGGTATGAAAAAAGCCCGGAACATCAGCGATGTCCGGGCAGATGCGAATGTGGTACTGGGCTAAAACTTCCAGACCACGTTGAACTCTTCCACTCCTATCTGGAGACATTCCTGTGCGTTACGTGCGATCTCTTGAATCGCCCATAAGATTTTATGGCGATCTGTCCCGATAAATCGAGAGCGATGGAAGGCGACGGAACCGCGACGAAGAACTATTCCACTGCTGCCCATCTCCTCCAGATCGCTCAAAGAGATCGGTATTGATAAACTTCTGTCTCCGATTCTCCAGCTGATGCGGCCTTGAGCATTCGTAGCCCACCCCTTCCACGCGATAGAGAGCAGGATGGCTCCCTCCTCTATCACGGGGTCTACAGGACAGGTGATCCCTTGATACACGTCATACCCTCCTCGCCTTGAGAGAACGACTCCATTCGGCTATACTGCATCCATAAAACACACATCCGCAGAGCATGTCAACCGAACTCGCGCCCCAATACAATCCGCAGAAAATTGAAGATGCTACCTATAAGAAGTGGGAGGAATCCGGATTTTTCAATCCGGATCGTTTGCCTGCGCGCCGTGGCAAGCCGTTTACCGTCATCATGCCTCCGCCCAACGCCAACGGGTCGCTTCACATCGGCCATGCCGTGTTCGTGACCCTCCAGGACATCATGGTCCGTTTTCGGCGCATGCAGGGGCGCCGCGCGCTGTGGGTGCCGGGCGCGGATCACGCGGGGTTTGAAACGCAGGTTGTTTTTGACAAAAAACTCGAAAAAGAAGGGCGCAGTAGGTTCCAAATCCCACGCGAACAATTGTATCAGGAAATGCTTGCGTTCACGCTGGAGAATAAAAAAATCATGGAGCGACAACTGCGTAAGCTCGGCGCCTCGTGCGACTGGTCGCGCGAGAAATTCACGCTTGATCCGGATATTGTGCAAAAAACGCAGGAGGCATTCGTTGATTTTTACAACAAAGGACTTGTCTATCGGGGCGAGCGCATAGTCAATTGGTGTGTCAAGCATCAAACCGCGCTCGCGGATCTGGAGACCGCCCACATAGAAAAAAAAGATCCCCTGTATTACTTCCAATACGGGCCGTTTGTCATTGCAACTGCGCGCCCGGAAACAAAATTCGGCGACAAATATGCCGTGATGCATCCAAAAGACAAGCGATACGCTGCATACAAGGACGGGCAGAGAATTGATCTGGAATGGATAAACGGCCCGATTACCGCGACAATCGTGAAGGATGACGCAATTGACATGACATTCGGCACCGGCGCGATGACCATTACGCCGTGGCACGATGCCGTGGACTTTGAAATTGCCGAGCGGCACAAACTGGAAAAAGAACAGATCATTGACCGGCTTGGCCGACTCCTGCCGATTGCCGGAGAATTTGCGGGCATGAAAATCGCCGATGCGCGGCCGAAAATTGCCGAAAAACTCAAAGCCAAAGGCCTACTCGTGAAGATTGAAGAGGCATACGAGCACAAAATCGCGGTGTGCTACAAATGCAAGCACCCGATTGAACCGCAAATCTTGCCCCAGTGGTTTCTGAAAATGAAGCCATTGGCAAAAAAAGCCATTGAGCAAGTTGAAAAAGGGAAGATAAAATTCGTTCCTCCACGATTCAAAAAGACCTACTTCCAATGGCTCGGCAACATCCGCGACTGGAACCTCTCCCAGCAAATCACCTGGGGCATCCGCATCCCCGCGTGGTTTTGTGAGATAACAACTCCGCCAACGAGAAAAATGGGATTTCATGAAAGCGTCGTCCCACAAGTATATGACGGTAAAATCAGCACATGGCGCCTGCGCGACCACGGATTAAAGATCGGAGATGTAGTTACATTCGAAAATAGCCAAACAAGAGAACTTTTCGGTTTCGGTACTATCAAAAACATCTTTCAAACAACAGTAAAAGATATTGACTTAAGAGATAGTAAGCATTACAAGACATACAAAAGCAGAGCCGAACTCATCGCCGCTTTCAAACGCCATAATCCGCAACGAGAAACTTCCGAAACAACGCAAGTTTTTGTCTACGAATACGAATTCCGAAAGATTACGGCGCAGGACAGCGGCTGTGGCAAAGTCGTCGCATCAATGGAAAAGCCCAACGCGTGCCTGGGTTGTCATTCGCCAAACCTTGTCCAGGATCCTGATGTGTTCACGACATGGTTTTCATCGGGGCAGTGGCCGTTTCTCTCGCTCGGATTCCCTGACGGCAAGGACTACAAGATATTTTACCCTACTGATGTGATGGAAACCGGATGGGACATTTTATTCTTTTGGGTGGCGCGGATGGTGATGCTGGGACTCGCGCGCACCGGCAAGATTCCTTTCAAGACGATTTATCTCCACGGTCTCGTCCGCGATCAAGACAGGCAGAAGATGTCAAAATCGAAAGGCAATGTCATAGACCCCTTGGGCGTTGCCGAGCAGTACGGCACGGATGCGCTTCGCATGGCGTTGGTCATCGGCAACCTGCCCGGCAACGATGTCGTTATCTCCGAAGACAAAATCCGCGGCTACCGCAATTTTGCAAACAAGATATGGAACGCCACGCGGTTCCTTTTGCTTCATGTCCCAACGCCTGCGCAAAAACAGAAAATCAAGTATACTAAAAACGATCGGCTGATGCTGGCCCGCTTGAAAAAACTGACCCGCGATACGACTGCCGATATTGAAAAGTACAAGTTTCATCATGCCGCAGATCGGCTGTATCACTTTTTCTGGCACTATTACGCGGACAAGGTGATTGAAGACATGAAGCCGCGCCTCGCGGCCGCCGAGGGCAGTACGGAAAAAGAAACCGCAAAAGCCCTGCTGTTGGCATTCCACGCGACCCTCATCAAACTCCTGCATCCATTTATGCCTTTCATCACGGAGGAGATATGGAAACATTTGCCCATGGCGCATAAAAAAATGCTCCTCGTGGAGCGCTGGCCTTTATGACCGCCGCCATTATCGGCGCCAATACCGGATTTCTCCTGCTGACGTTTCTGCCGCCCATTTTTTGGCTGTTGTTTTATCTGCGCGAAGACCGGCATCCGGAACCCAAGCGGCTCCTGCTGATGGCTTTCTTGGGCGGCATGGCGTCTGCCGGACTTGCAATCGTCGTAGAAATCCTCGTCATCGGGCAGGAAGGACTCCTGTCCCTCAATGAAGGCGTGATCGGCAATGCGTTCATGATATTCCTCGTCATCGGGCTCATCGAGGAATATGTGAAATATCTGCCGGTGAAATTCCTCATCGAGCGGCGCAAGGATTTTGACGAGTCGGTAGATGCCATGATCTATATGATGACATCTGCCCTCGGCTTCGCGGCGCTGGAAAACGCCCTCTTTATTTTCCCGCTTCTGCACGTCAATCTGCCCCTGGGACTTGAGGTTACCGCCAACCGATTTTTGGGCGCCAACCTTTTGCACGCGCTCTCTTCGGGTATCGTGGGCTTCTTTTTGGCCCGCGCCTGGTTCCATCCGCATCGCAAGCATTTTATCTTTCTCGGTATCATCATTGCCGCAATCCTCCACGCCGTATTCAATGCGCTCATCCTCCTGCGCGAGACCCTACCCCAGGGCACGTGGTACATTATCCTCCTGCTTGCCACGATGACGGTCATGGTATTCATCGATTTCGAGCGCTTGAAAAAAAAGAGCTCCCCGTAAAAGGGGGAAAACTCTGTTGCCTTTTTTCGTTTCATGATATCATACGCGTATGAGCACTTTTTTCGAAAAACTTACGGGATCAAAACAAAGCGATGCGGACACGGTGGACCTTTCCTCCCGCCGGTCAGAGCCATCGGAAAGCACGACGTCTCACGCTCACGCGCGCAAGAGTACTGCCAAGCGCGCCAGCGAGGAACAGGAGGAGAAAACACCTTCCCGCCCCATGCACATGCGCGTTGCCAGCGAGAACCGCGAAAGCATGCCCGAAGAGCCGGCCCCCGCCGAAGAAGAGGGAGAGCTAACCGTAGATATTTACGACAACGGAGACGCCATTGTCATTCAATCCACAGTAGCCGGTGTAAAGCCCGAAGACCTGGACGTTTCCATCACTAACGACTCGGTTACCATCCGCGGCAGACGCGAGCGGCATGAGGATGTCCGCGAGGACTCGTATTATTATAAGGAACTGTTCTGGGGAACGTTTTCGCGATCGGTCATCCTGCCCGAAGAAATAGAAGATGATATGGCGGAAGCAGTGCTCAAGCACGGGCTTCTCTCAATCAAACTGCCCAAGAAGCGCCGCGGCGTGATACAGAAACTGAAAGTAAAGGTGTCATAGTGTTTCAAAATACAAAGACACCCGCGTTGCGGGCGTCTTTGTATCCTTTATTCTCTGCATGCCGCCCCCGGCAGTATTCGCTCTAGAATCCGCTCGGTTATTTTCATACCCACCGAGGTATCTTTATTCGCCCCTTCAAGTGCCGCAACCGCATTGCCCGCTCCTGCCAAAATCTCAGCACTCGTCTTGCCGGCAAGCTCCTGATCTTCGCCGAGACCCGCGGCAAGCGCCGCATCCGCGCCACGCGTCTCCGTGATCGCCCGTCTCTGGAGCTCGCGGATACTGCGCTGTATGTCCTGGGCCAATACTGCCCGCCGCGTTATAGGATCTTCGGGCAATACCGCGTCCCCGATGACACGCCGTATCTGTGCCGTATCGCGCCGCGATGCCATACCTACTAAGCCGAGCAAGGAATCCCGCATCTGCGGCGGCGCATAATGCCAGCCCGCAATCGCAAGGGCTGACAGCATCAATCCATTCAACAGCGCTTTTGTCATAGTGCCCAGTATAGTAGCATAGGAGCATTAGAGGAAACGCGCTTTTTACTCATTTCATCCTTTTATATATGCATCTACGCATAGGCGTTGGCGTCAGGACATTTTTACAGGATTCGTATAAAGCGGGAGCGGAAGCCGCACGGGACGCGGCAGACCGAGCCGGAGAGGCGCGACACAAGATCGCGGTGGTCTTTGCCTCATCCCATTACGGCCAGACGGACATGTTGCGTGGCATCAACGACATCCTCAAAGGCGTTCCCGTGATCGGGTGTTCCTCGGCAGGCGCCATTTCCAACGATGGCGTCAAAGAAGATTCCATTGCCGTCCTCATCCTCGGCAGTGATACCGGCAGTTTCTACCCCGTAAAGACCGAGAATATCTCCGCAAATATGCGCGCGGCAGGCGTGGCGTTTGCCGAGGCGCTCAAAGCCGCCGGAGGAGCGGACCTCAAAGGAGGACTCATCTTTTCAGACGCGCTGTCCGGCAACGGCACCGAGCTGGTGCGCGGCGTGCTCCAGGGCATGCGCAAGGACTTCCCCCTCGCTGGCGCCGCGGCAGGGGACGACATGGCGTTCAAAAAGACATTCCAGTACTACAACAACGAGGTGCTGAACGATGCCGCCGTGGGCTTCGGCGTATCCGGCGAGGTATCGTTTTTGTCCGCCGCAGGCCACGGCTGGCACCCCATCGGCGTGCCGCGCACCGTTACCAAAGCAAAAGGTACCACACTCATTGAACTTGACGGCAAGCCCGCCTTTTCCATTTATCAGGATTATTTTGAAGAGCAGGCCAATGACTTCAAGCAGGCGCTCTCGCTCCCTGCGGTCACGTATCCGCTTGGTATGCGCACGCACGGCATTGAGAACTGGATGATTCGGGTGCCCTTGGTCGTAAACCCCGACGGCTCAATCGTCTGTGGCGCGGAAGTGATTGAAGGCAGTGAGATGCGCCTCATGATCGGCACGCCCGAGTCCTCGCTTACCGCCGCAGAACAGACCGCCAAAACTGTTTCCCCCGATACTTCGGCAGAGCCGCGCGTCGCATTTATCTTTGACTGCGTGGCGCGCAAAATCCTCTTCGGCAATCGCAAAGAGGAAGAGATCGCCGCACTCCGCGCGGTTCTCGGTCCCAACACTGAACTCTTCGGATTTTACTCGTACGGACAGATCGCCCCCCTCCGCCCTCCCGCAGACGATATCAACACCTGCGATCCGGGCTTCTACGAGCAGTCCGTATCGCTCACGGTCGTGGGGAACTAGAGAGTGCAGGAGATCGAAAAATAAAAATGCGCTTTTCTAAGCGCATTTTTATTTAAAAGGAAAACAAATCTATCTAAGTAGTTTCTTCTACTATAGTACTTAACATAGCGCTATTCCTTCCGGAATTTTCCTCGACTCTGAATGTTATTTTTTTCTTCGTGACTTTTCTAAGGATGAGGGGTGTATCAGAATATATCTGCCCCAATATTCTGTGGAATTGGATGATAGTCTCATCATTCTGGAAGATGCTTGTGCTGAAATTATACATCTGCATAAATCTCCTCATTTCTTCGTCCAAGTCAGGAAAGAGGTGGACAATGGCAACTGCCCCATGCCCGGGTTCTTTAAATCTCTCAATAATAGTTGCATTTATATCCTCTATCTCGGGGTGTAGCGCCCAGTTGCAGTAGAAATTCAAAATCTTAAAATCCTTCTTACCATCGTCTACCTCAAGTATCTTTCTTATACAAGATAAGATATAGACCACCTCTGGCTCTTCCAAGGTGGTTTTATTGAGAATACTCTGCAACTTTCGTTTTATATCTCTCTTCACTGCAGTTATTTTTATACGCAAACGTTTGGTGGACACGGGGGGAATCGGACTCCCGATTACTGTCTCTCAATAATTTTGGTGGGCCAGTGGACCCGGGGGGAATCGGACCCCCGCCTCCGCAATGCGAATGCGGCGTTTTACCACTGAACTACGGGCCCACCAAAATTATTGAATACGTATGAAGCGCGAATGCCGCGTTGCGAAACGCTGCACTCGTTCGCGTTTCGCCTCCTCGGCAAAACCCGGGGCGATTCTTTTCGTCTCGCGCAGAGCGCGAGCCGGAATCGCCCGATGATGCCAAGCAGTTGGCATCAGCCCACTGAACTACGGGCCCTTATCGGCTGTACGAACGCCAGAGATATTTCTCTAGGTCTACGAAATAGTTGCCGTCTACGGTCATTACGTCCACGCCTTCCTCGCGTAACATCCTCATCTGGAGCATCTTGGGCGCACGCAAATTCTGAATTGAAATCATGCCACGTGAATTGATAACCCTTTGCCACGGCACGTCGTGTCCCTGGGGGAGTGCCCGCAATGCCCAGCCGACCGCACGGGCCGCGCGCGGACTGGAGACGATAGTTGCGATCTGGCTATAGGTAGCAACCCTGCCCGCCGGCACTTTTTTCACGACATCATATACCCTGGCGTAAAAGTTCTTTCCTTCGGCCATGTCATCTTTCGGGCTGCTGGGAATTGAACCCAGGCTACGGAGTCCCGAACCCCGCGTACTGCCACTATACGACAGCCCGTTTTCTTTTTACTTTACATGATACTTCGCTTTGATTGATGATATGCGCTCATCCTCGGAGATTTCGATCTTTGACTCCGATGCTTCAGCAATACGCACCAACTCTTCATCCGGCATCTGGCCCAACTCTCCGATGCGAGCCATGAGTTGCTCGCGGTTATTCTTGGCCGGATCATCAATGACCTCTTGGAGCAGGACCTCAAGCACCCTGCCGATCGTGGGTCCCGGCTCACTACCTAGTACTTGCATAACATCTCCGCCGTTGACTTTCAACTGCTTGGGCGTGGGCGCTTCTTCTTCGCGCAGTATTTTCTCCACGCGAAACTGGAAATGCCGCAGACGATAGGGGAGCGCTTTGGGCACGCCCATTCCCATCCGATCGCAGATGCGCACTTTCACCAGGTCGTTCATGTGCTCTGCTCCCACGCGGCGGATGAGACGGCGGACCGAAGAATCCGTGATGCCCTCATCCGGATCATATTTGAACAGGTGCCAGCGAATGAGCGTAGCCACCTTGTCCACGGTATCGCGGGGAAAATGAAGCCGCGTCAGAATCTTGGCCGCCATCTTGCCTCCTACGACGTCGTGTCCGTAAAACGTCCACTCGCCGTTTTTCTCCGGCCCCTTGGTCGCGGGTTTGGCAACATCGTGGAGCAGGGCGGCAATGCGCACGTCGGTCGCGAATCCGGCGTGTACGCCGTATTCAAACGCCTTGAGATTGTGCTCCCAAATAGTAAACACGCGCGGCCGATTTTCCGCGCCAATGCCTTCTTCAAGTTCGGGGATGATAAAACTAAGTAAGCCGACTTTTTGGAGCAAACGAACGCCTTCGCCTGCGCGCGGGTTATCAACGATCTTGATCAGCTCATCGCGGATGCGCTCTCCGGCGATATCGCGTAGATTGCCCGCATGTTTAGCGATCGCGTCCTGCGTTTTTTCTTCTATGACAAACTCCAATTCCGTTGCCAGCCGCACCGCGCGCATCATGCGCAAAGCATCCTCGCTGAAGCGTTTCGCCGGGTCTCCAACCGCACGGATGATTTTTCTCTGAAGATCTTCTTGTCCACCAAAAGGATCAATCACCGTGGAATCCATTCCAGACTTAGTCTGGAATGAGGCCTTATGTGAGCCGATATTGAGCGCCATGGCATTGATCGTAAAATCACGTCTGCCTAGGTCTTCTTCCAGCGTGTCGGCAAACCGCACCTCGTCCGGATGCCGCTTGTCCGTATATTTTCCCTCCGCGCGAAACGTCGTCACTTCCACTTCTTTCAGCGCGGAATCTTCGGACCCTGTTTTGACCGTAACGGTAAGAAATTTATTTTCATAGAAACTTCCGGGAAAAAGCGAGGTTATCTCCTCCGGCTTTGCCGACGTGGTTACGTCCCAATCCTTCGGACGCGCGCCCGACAGCATGTCGCGCACGCTTCCGCCCACTGGATATGCCTGATATCCGGCACTGTCGAGCCGCGCGATGATCTCGGCGACTTCTTTGGGAACATGTATCTGCTTTCCCATCAGCCCAATAGTAGCAGAAGGATTGATATTTCTCAATTTATATGCTATTTTCTTTCCCATGCGCCCATAGCTCAATTGGATAGAGCGTCTGCCTTCGAAGCAGAAGGTTCCAGGTTCGAGTCCTGGTGGGCGCAGTTGACAATTTATAACCGCCGTATATACTTCGGTTATGAAAACATTGCTCAATATCAAAACAGACGTGGCGGTGAAGCGCGAGGCGAAAAAGTTTGCGGAGGCGATCGGCTTCCCTTTAAGCACGCTCATCAACGCCTCCCTCAAGCAGATGATCCGGGAACAATCGGTCAATTTTGCCGTACCTCTCCGCCCAAACAGAAAAACAGCGCGTTTAATCAAGAAGGCGGATGAGGATTTCAAGAAGGGCATACATATCTCGCCTGTTTTTGACAATGCGGAGGATGCAATCGCTTACCTTCACCAGCCGCTATGAAGATTATCTTTCACCGCGATTTCCACAAGAGATACGAGAAAATGCGGCCATCGGAACAAAAAAGAACTGACGAGCGCATTCGTATTTTCCAACAGAACCGATCTCATCCGATCCTTAACAATCATACCTTGAGTTACCCCTATGAAGGGTGTCGCAGCATCAACATCACCGGAGACCTCCGCGCGGTTTTCAGAGAGATCGCTCCGGACGTTATCCGCTTCATCATCGCTGGCACACACGCCGAACTATACGAATAACCGCCCATAGCTCAGTTGGCAGAGCAGTCGCCTCTTAAGCGAACGGTCGTAGGTTCGAATCCTACTGGGCGGATACATTATTAAAGCGGCCTGATGGTTGCTTTTGCTATTTTCTTCCCACGATCATCACGCGTTTTTCTCCCTGCAAGATGTCGCCATCATGCAGATCGTGGATAGCGTAGAAAAGCACATCTGTAGGATAGCGCAGGCCTTCGCCGCGCCGCGTGCCGGGATCGTTGACGATGAACGCCTGTTTTTCTTCATCAAAGCCGCGGATGACCACCATGTGATAGAGAGGACCCGGGGGAGTGAAGTACGGATTTTTCAGCAAGCGTCCGGCCGTCGGCGCGATAATTATTTTCCCCGCAGAAAGTTCTTTTTTCATGTCTTCGGGGGATGCGATGAGTGTGGTCTTGATGCCGGAGAATCCGTACAGCCGCCGCAGAATGTCCGCGGTTTCTTCAATACCCGTGTCGCGCCAGCGCCCGAACGCCGCGATTTCAAACTGTCGGATGAGTCCCATTTCAAAATCGGCGATTTCAGGCGAGAGCGGCATACGCCACATGAAGTGCGCGGCCATCACGACCGACGCTTCCTCGCAGTAGTCCTTCCAGGGACTGCCCCAATTACCCTGCGGCGCTTGCGAGGTGAAGGGGACACTGCCCGCGACCTGGCCAAGAGCCGAAAAGGGCAGAAAGAGAGCTCCTATGAGCCCAAGACCCGCTAAAAAGCAACCTATTTGCAGAAAAACACGATTCATGATACCATAGAGTATATGGCATTGACCGCAAAAGAAAAGCAAAAAGTGATTGCGAACATCCGGACTCACGAGAAAGATACCGGCTCTTCGGCCGTGCAGATCGCGATTCTGTCAGCCGAGATCATCCGCCTCACCGACCACCTCAAGGTCCACCGCAAGGACAATCATTCCCGCCGCGGCCTGCTGACCATGGTGGCCCAGCGCAAAAAATTGCTTGGGTACCTGAAAGATCAGAACGCGCGCCAGTATGGCAGTATTATCAAAAAACTTGGCCTCAAACGTTCATGAGCATCATCAAGCACAAAGCACAGCGGGTGGCCGTCCTCATCGACGCGCAGAACATGTACCACTCAGCAAAGCATCTGTATAATGCGCGGGTGAATTTCAAAGAGGTGCTGAAAGCGGCCGTCGCAGGCCGCGAGTTGGTGCGCGCCACGGGCTATGTCATCCGCACGGAATCGGGCGAAGAAAAGCCGTTTCTTGAAGCGCTCACCAAAAGCGGCATTGAAGCGCAGGTCAAAGATTTGCAAATTTTTCCCGGCGGCGTGAAGAAAGCGGATTGGGATGTGGGTATGGCCATAGACGCGGTGAAATTTTCGCAGGGCGCGATTGACTCCATCGTACTGGTGACCGGCGACGGCGATTTTGTCCCGCTCATTGAATACCTCAAGGCGCACGGCAAGCAGGCGGAAGTTATGGCATTCGGCCGCTCCACGTCACAGCGATTGAAAGAGGCGGCTGATGATTTCATTGACCTTGGCATGGAGCCGCGCAAATATCTTTTGCACATGAAATAATTATTGATAAACCCGCAGACGCGCGAAGGAGGAACAGAGCGTATTATCTGGAGTAATCACGAGTCATACTTGATATGCAAGCACGGGCGGCATATCGAGAACATTCGCGACTACTCCATCTCTTTCTCTTCCGAGACGCGTTGCCAGATCACGTGGCGTATCCTATCTATTCACATATCATCGGAGGACAGGCCTTCGAAATCACGATCAACGACTGGGCCGAACAGGCATCCGGTTCGGTGCTCGTGCGCGTTGGTGACACGACCGTGCTCGTTACCGCCGTCATGAGTCCCAGCCCCCGCGAAGGGGGGGACTTTTTCCCGCTTACGGTTGAGTACGAGGAGAAATATTACGCGACCGGCAAAATCCTGGGCTCGCGCTTTATCAAGCGCGAAACGCGCCCCACGGAAGAAGCGGTTCTCGCGGCCCGCGCCATTGACCGCTCCATCCGCCCGCGCTTTGACATGCGACAGCGCCACGAGGTGCAAATCGTGGCTAGTATTCTTTCCATTGATGAGAAAAACGACCCTGATGTGGCAGCACTCCTCGGCGCATCGCTCGCGCTTTCCCTTTCCGACATCCCTTGGCAAGGACCAATCGCGGGCGTGCGCGTTGCGCGCAAAGACGGCGCACTCATCCTCAATCCCTCGTTCGAAGAACGCTCTGCAGGAGACATGGATGTTATGGTCTCCGGCACGAAAGACCGCGTCAACATGATTGAAGCGGGCGCCAGCGAAATCACGGAAGCGGACTTCGGCGCGGCGCTTGATGCGGGATTTGCGGCGATCAAAGATCTCATCGCGTTTCAGGATGGCATTATTACAAAACACGGCCGTACCAAACGCACGGTGCCTTTGCTGACGCTGGCAGAGCCGCTTTCTGCAATTCTCAAGAAAGAATTTCACGCCGCTATCGAGACCGCAGTGTATCAGAAAGACAAGCAGGCCATGCACGCGTCGGTTAGCGAGGTAAAAGCCGCGTGGCATAGCCGCGCAAAAGAAGCGCACCCCGAACTGTACCAGAAAAATGCCGCCGATTTTTATTTTGACGCGGCGATTGATGAGATCGTGCACGAACGCATCATTGGCGCGGGCGAGCGGCCCGACGGCAGAAAGCCAGAAGATATCCGCGCATTGAGCGCGCAAGTCGCGGTACTTCCGCGCGTCCACGGATCCGGCTTGTTTATGCGCGGCTCTACGCACGTTTTGTCTACGCTAACGCTCGGCTCTCCAGGCGACGAACAAATCATTGAGGGTATGGAGATCCGCACCAAGCGCCATTTCCTGCATCACTACAACTTCCCGCCGTTTTCCGTCGGCGAGGTAAAGCCCATGCGCGGCCCGGGGCGGCGCGAGATCGGACACGGAGCGCTCGCAGGCAAAGCGTTGGCGCCTCTGCTTCCCTTGCGCGAATCCTTTCCATACACTATCCGCATCGTATCCGAAGTGTTGTCATCCAACGGCTCGTCATCCATGGCATCGGTCACGGCCGCGACATTGGCGCTCATGGACGGGGGCGTGCCGATCAAAAAAGCGGTCACGGGTGCGGCTATGGGTCTTATGCTCAACAGCGCAGGCGACTACCGCGTGCTCACCGACATCCAGGGACCGGAAGACCATCACGGCGACATGGATTTCAAAGTTGCGGGCACCCGTGATGGCATCACGGGTGTCCAAATGGATGTGAAGATAAAAGGCGTTACCGCGGAGATGATCATGAAGACGCTGGTGCAGGCGCGCGAAGCGCGTATGAAAATTCTTGATGTGATGGCGAGCGTCATCGCAGAGCCGCGGCCAGAACTTTCGCCATGGGCGCCGAGAATAGAGACGCTGAAAATAAATCCGGAGAAGATCGGAGCGCTCATTGGCCCCGGGGGTAAAGTTATCAACGAAATCATTGCCAAGACCGGCGCGCAGATTGACATTGAGGACGACGGCACCGTGTTTATCACTTCGGTTACTGCCGAGGGCATGGCGTCTGCATTGGAATTGGTAAAACAGGTGACGCGTGAACTAAAAGCCGGAGATCTCGTTGAAGGCAAAGTCACCCGCCTCCTGGATTTCGGCGCATTTGTTGAAGTCGGACCGCGCCAGGACGGCCTCATTCATATATCCGAGCTCGCCCCATGGCATGTGGATCGCGTTACCGACATTCTCAACATCGGCGACACCACCAAAGCGATCGTGAAAAATGTTGACGAGCAGGGGAGAATAAACCTCTCGCTCAAAGATGTGCCCGGACGGTACAGCGAGGAGGAAATCGAGCGGGGTAGGAATGAACGCGCAAGCGGAGGCGGGGATTTCCCGCGCCCGCACCGGCGGCCCCAAGGGGGCACCCGCCACGGCAGATCACGATTCTGACGCTCCCATCCGCGTCTGCGCACAAAAATGCCCCATCAAAGGGCATTTTTGTGTGTCCTCCCTTGTTCCTTTCCGATGGAAGAAAACAACGGTTATGATATTATAAAAACAACCTATGCCCCCTGATCAAAAGCAACATACAGCGCCGCAAGCGCCTCCGAACGCGCGGCGACCGGCTATTCGCACCATGCGCTCGGATGCGGAGCAGTTGTTTAAGACGACCAAACCGTCTCTGATACAAATGATCGGCACGGCCCAACATCCACTTCCTTCCGCGCGATCATCCCGCCCTGCGGCATCAAAAATACCTATGTTTTTGATCAGCGTAGCGCTCCTCGGCGCAATCGGCGGCGGTGTGTATTATTTCGTGTGGCCCTTACTCGCGCCCGGCACGACTGCAGTGAATCCGCGCGCGGCACCGCGTTCTGCAGGACCCGGACTCTTTGCCACCGAAGCGAGCCGTACTATTACGGTAAAAAAACAGGACCGCGTTGAATTTTTGCGCTTGATGCAGGACACCTGGCAGGAAGCGGAGCGCGAGGGAACGGTCAAGCGCCTTGCCGTGATACTCCAGGACGGGCCGCAGGAATATCCGGCCACGCTCGCGGACTTTTTTGAGATGTGGCGCATTACGCCGCCGTCATCTCTGACCGAACGCCTGGACCAAAATCTCATGGTGTTTCTCTATGCAGGCAAGACCGGTAACCGATTGGGCCTTGCCGTGCGCACGCGCGAGCCGGAGCGCACGTTTGCCGACATGCTTTCGTGGGAGCCGGCGCTGCTCGCCAGCGTGAGCCAGCTGTTTTTTGATGAGCGGTCGGAAGCGGTGATCGCCCCTTTTGAAGACCGTACGTATCGCAACCTTGACTGGCGATACCTCAAACTTTCCCAGGAACGCGACCTTGGCATTGGGTATGCCGTGTTTCCGGTGGGCAACATTTTCGTCTTTACTGTGGGAAAAGAGGGCATGGAGACCGTAATCAACCGCCTCTTTGACGCGCGATAGTAAAAACCAGCCCAGCGCGTTATAATATCCGTATGGACCCGAAAACAACCGCGTTATTGAAAAAAGCCCTTGAAGACGAGCAGATACGCTTGGTGACGGATTTGAAATCCGTTGCCCGCCCTGGCGCCAAGCCAGGCGAGTGGGAGACGACCTATCCGCAGTTTGAAGCCGTAGAAACCAGCTCCCATTCGGCACAGGACGAGGAAGCGGACGAGGTGGAAGAATACGAAGTGCGGCTCGCAACCGAACGGAGCTTGGAAAACCGCTTGCTAGAAGTTACGCACGCGCTCGAGCGCATCGGCACCGACACCTACGGCATGTGCCTCACCTGTCATAAACCCATTCCGCCTGCCCGCCTCCAGGCAAACCCTGCGGCCGCGTACGACATGGAGTGTTCCGCTACCGACATTGCGCGCGGCTCAACCGCATGACACCACTGGGACAGAGAGCGGCACAGGGTTATGGGTATAATCTGCCGTGTTGCTGAGCACGGGCAATTTCGGCAACGGTTATGTCCGTCACCATCAACTCCGCACAGATCGTCGGCCTTGATGCCCAGCCTATTTCCGTGGAAGTGGATATTTCCCCGGGGCTACACCTTTTTTCCATTGTCGGACTCGCGGACAAGGAAGTGCAGGAATCGCGCGAGCGCATCAGCGCGGCCATAAAAAATCTCGGGGCGCTGGCTCCGCACAAAAAATCCCAGCGCGTGATCGTGAATCTCGCGCCCGCAGACATCAAAAAAGAAGGGCCCGCGTTTGATCTGCCCATCGCGCTGGGCTTTTTATTGGCCTCCGGACAAATCACGTTCAACCCGGCCAAGACCGCGTTCTTGGGCGAGCTTGGCCTGGACGGTTCTTTACGGCGCGTAACCGGCGTGCTTGCCGCAGCCCTCGCGCTCAAAAAAGCGGGGTTTGCAGAACTCATCCTCCCGTCCGGCAATGGGCCTGAAGCCGCGATCGTGGACGGCCTTCTGGTCAGGGAAGCGGGTTCGCTCATGGAGATTTGCGAGCACATCGCAGGCAGAGCCGTGTTGCCGCCCGTTGCCAGGCCGCCTTTTGAACACAGCGCCATGCCTTACGCCGTGGACTTTAAAGACATCAGAGGACAGGCGGGGGCAAAACGCGCGCTGGAAATTGCGGCCGCCGGCGGCCACCATGTACTCCTCGAAGGCCCGCCGGGCGCGGGCAAGACCATCCTTGCTTCAGCCCTGCCGTCAGTCCTGCCGCCGCTCGCGGAAGAAGAAATTTTTGAAGTTACGAAAATCTACAGCATCGCGGGGCTTCTTTCCGACGCTCACACGCCCTATCTCTCCCGCCGCCCGTTCCGCAATCCGCACCATACCTCCTCGCACACTGCCATCATCGGTGGCGGCTCATACCCGCGCCCGGGCGAAATTACGCTCGCACACCGCGGCGTGCTTTTTCTGACGGCAGTCCCACAACCGCATACACGCCTATCGTATTCAGGATAGACATCCTCTCGGAAAGGGATAGAAGGAGGGAGTTGATTACGAACAACATACTATCGAGGGTATAGCCAGCCAACTACAAAAAGAGCCGAGGACGCAACCACAGGAGATTATGGTCGCAATGTGACACTGCCGATGAGGATGGTAGTAAAACTTTGAATCCTGCAAGGGGCCATTTGCATAAAGAGATGCGGTGGCCTACAATCCAATTATATGAAAAAACTCCTATCGGTTTTTGCGATTGTGGGCTTGATTGTCCTTAATTTCCTCATAATGGCTCGACCTGCTGACGCATATGTCAGCGTCAAGGGGTATTACCGAAGTAACGGAACTTATGTCCAGCCCTATGTGCGTTCCAGCCCGAATGCGCTCAAGTACGACAACTACGGGTACACCGGTGGGAGCAGGTATAACAATTCTTACTACGGCTCAAGCAGAAATTATTCATCAGATTGGTCTCAGCCCTCCTATACGACCGATTCCTCGTACAACACAGGCAGGAGCTTATACAACAGCCGAAGCCGCAGTTATAGATAAAGGAAGCACCGGATCAAAACAAAAATCACCCATAGCGGGCGATTTTTGTTTTGTAGATGACTACCCAATC
>Ga0155321_114_pt1 | contig 24721 bp, 25 predicted proteins | sample RifCSPhighO2_02_FD_106289 | JGI IMG/M metagenome (GOLD analysis project Ga0155321, IMG submission 106289) | Candidatus Sungbacteria bacterium RIFCSPHIGHO2_02_FULL_53_17
GACGCCAAGGAAGGCGGCATGATTTCGTTTGATGAGGTGCTTTTGATCATGGGGGACCATGACACTGTTTCCATCGGCGCACCAATCGTCAAAGACGCCAAAGTGGAAGCAAAAGTCATAAAGCAGGGCAGAGACAAAAAGGTGATCGTCTTCAAATATCGGCCCAAGGCGCGGCACCGCAAAAAACAGGGTCACCGCCAGCACTTCACCGAAGTGGAGATACAAAAGATCATCGCATAGTAAAAACGCCCGCACGGGCGTTTTTATATTGATGCCCATACACAACTTTCGTACGGCCGTACGAAAGTTGTGTATGTAATATGTTCTCCTGATATCGCTACTTCCTGTTGGAAAGAGCGTTTTTGATGGTGATTTCGTCTATATACTCCAGCTCGGAGCCGAGCGAGAGGCCCCGGCCAAGGCGCGTGATCTTCAGAGACGGATGCGTGTCTTTGAGGGGCGACAAAATGCGCTCAATATAAAGCGCGGTCGTGTCGCCCTCGGTGGTGGAGTTGGTCGCCAAAATCACCTCGCACGGCTCGCCCCCCACGAGCATGCGCTCCGCTCGTTCGTACAATTCCCGCAAGCGGATCTTTTTCGGCGAATCCATATCAAGCGGCGAGATGACGCCGGAGAGCACGTGATACAGGCCGTGATACGCGCCCGTCTTTTCCATATTAGACATATCCGATTCTTTTTCTACGACCGCAATGAGCGAACGGTCGCGGCGAGCGTCGCGGCAAAACGAGCACAGGCGTTGTCCGCCTTCTTCCTGCTCCATGGTGCGGAAACAAACATCGCACACTGCCACCCGATCCTGCAATTCTTTTAGGGCCGTACGTAATTCTTCCACAAATCCGTGGTTCTCCTTGAAAAGAAAAAACGCGAAACGGGCCGCCTGGCGCGGCCCAATACCCGGAAATTTGGAAAGCAATTCAATAAGTTTTTGTATGGATTCGGGGTACATATCGTTCCGCTGCCGATGTTGCGTGTCGTTGAGTGCACGTTACCATACCCATGGTGCCTTGTCTCCCGTAAACGATTGACCATCGTTTACGCGCCGCCACTATTAAAAACCTCCTAAGTTTTTCTCAAGCGAGCGGAATGTGGCAGACCCTTCGTGGAACGCGAGTTCCACTTTTCCCGTGGGGCCGTTGCGGTGCTTTTCAATCAGGATTTCCGCGACCGCTTTCTGCTCCTGATCCCTGCGGTAAATAAACATGACCACGTCTGCATCCTGCTCAATGCTTCCGCTTTCACGAAGGTCGGATAGTTGGGGCTTTTTGTCGCCGCCGCGTGATTCAATCGCGCGCGAGAGCTGGGACAGGGCAAGCACCGGCACGTTGAGTTCTTTGGCTAAACCTTTGAGCGAACGCGAAATCTCGGAGACCTCTTGCACGCGCGATTCGGTACGACCGTGGCCGCGGACGAGCTGGAGATAATCAATGACGATAAGACCAAGATCATGCTGGGCATGGAGACGGCGCGCCTTGGCACGGAGTTCAATGGGCGTGGGGGAAGCGGAGTCGTCAATAAAAAGATTGGCTTCGGACAAACGCGCCATAGCATTGCGCAGTTCTGTAAAATCGCCCTGTTCTTCGCTTAAGTGGCCCGTGCGTAGACGCCACAGGTCCACTTTTGCTTCGGACGCGAGCAGGCGATCCACCACCTGCTCGCGCGACATTTCCAAACTGAACACGCCCACGGCTTTTTTTTCCTCCAGCGCCACATGCTTAGCAATAGTGAGCGCCAGCGATGTTTTCCCTAAAGATGGCCGCGCGGCAAGAATAATGAGGTCTGATTTTTGCAGGCCGGCCAGACAGTTATCCAAGCCGGAGAATCCCGTAGACACACCGCGCAGGGCGCCGTCGCCCTTGTGCAGGCGTTCAATGCGCTCCCACGCTTCTTCCATTGCGTCTTTCACCGGAAAAAATTCCTGCTTCAGCGAATCCTTGGCAATGCTGAAAATCCTTTGCTCGGCATCATCAATCAATGTTTCCACATCATCCTGTTCGCGGTACCCGAGTTCGGCGATATGACTCGACGCTTCAATCAGATCGCGCAGAAGCCGCTTTTTGCGCACGATGGATGCATAGTGCTCAACATGGCTTGCCGTAGGCACGCTGTTGACCAGCGATGCCAAAAACGCCGACCCGCCGATGTCGTCCAGTTTTCCCTTTTCTTTCAGCCGCGAGCCCACGCTCAACACGTCAATCGGCTCGTGGCGTGCCGTGAGATCCATGATCGCCTCGTACACGTGCCGGTGCACGGGCTTGTAAAAGTCCTGCACGGACAACACATCCACCACGCGGTAGATCGCATCGCGATCAAGCATGAGAGAGCCGAGCACGGAGATCTCCGCCTCCGCGTCCTGCGGCGGCATGCGCACGTTTGCACTGGTTGATTTTTGTACAGCCATCGTGCGTACAGTTTACCTTTTGTGCCGGCATGCCCACAACTTGACAAAGTGTACTATATATAACAAAATTACAAAGGCACCCAAATTTATTCTATCCTGCTTCGGAGGCGCATATGCCCAATTTTGCACTGGCGGAAAGTAACCCACCGTTGTTTGTACTCCTTGCCCTTTTGAGCGGCGCGGCTGTGGGGGGGATTGTATGGACAATAACGGGTATTTGGGTAAGGCACGCAACCCGTCGCTTCAGGGAGGAGCACAAAAAAAGAACAGGCCATTATCCTCGCTATCCGTAGTTTGTTTTTGGGTATTAAAAAGCCGTCGCGGTAACGTGACGGCATTTTTCTTTGCAGGAAGGGGATTATGGCCTCAAAAGGCCACCGAGAATAATGACATAACCAGAGATAAAGAGCGCAATCACGGAAAACGCTACATAATAAATCATCCCGCCTATGGATCCGCGTCCGTACGTTAAGCTTACTTCAAACGGGTTTGCGTCAAGAGGTAGACCCTGCCAACCAAACTGAAGCCCTCTCTGTATACGCATCGCAAGTAAATTCCATCCGCTTGCGGTAATCACCCACCATGCAGTGCATAAAAGCAGCCCAAAGAGCACGCCCAGCGCTGTCTCTGTTTTCGTGCGCATGCCTCCGGACAGGAACGCAAATATTACGGCGTTCCCAACGAGCATGACATTGTAGCGTTGCCAAATGGCTTGCCGTTCCGAGTTGACAATTGCGACATGGGTATTGAAAAGACCAGCAAGCGCAATGTCGGCGTACTGCTCCGTTGCTTGTCCTGCAGTCGGACGCACTTCAATCGAAATGGGTGTAATCTGCGGTTCGGCGTTCTCTGCCATCACTATCCTCCTCTTTGCATCTCCGTGTTTGCCGCGAGAACCAACTGCAGGATATAGCACGATGAAGTATATTTCGCAATGCGACTACGGTACACGCGCTACTTCCGCTCCCTCGGGAGTATCTTTTACCAGATACCCGAGGGCTTTTATTTTTTCCCGCAACCCGTCAGATTTTGCCCAATCCTTTTGCCTGCGCGCTTCCTCGCGTTCCGCGACAATGGACTTCACTTCTGCAGGAATGGGTTCTTTTTTTATATCCCTTAGGCCCAAACCGAGTATAGTATCGAAATCGTAAAGCACGGTGAGGAGGGCTTTGGCGTCGAAATGATCGGGATTTTTGTGATATGCGCTGACAATATCCCATATAACCGCCAGGGCCTTGGGCATATTCAGATCATCAGCCACTGCCGCATCGAATTTCTCCACTATCGAGGTTAAACCTCGATAGTGGAGAATAGTTGCTTTTTTTACATCTTTCAGGGATTGGACAGTGGCGTATAGGCGTTCAAGCGATCGGCTGGCGGCCGCCATGGACTCCCAGGTGAAATTCATCTGCGAGCGGTAATGCGCCGTGAGCACGAGATAGCGAAATGCGAGAGGGGAGAACCCTTCTTCGGCGAGTGTGGCCAGCGTATAAAAATTGCCTGCTGACTTTGCCATCTTGGCCGTATTAATCAGGAGAAATTCCCCATGCATCCAATACCGCGCAAGCGGCTTGCCGTACGCGGCTTCTGACTGCGCGATTTCATTGGTGTGATGCACACTGATGTGGTCCACGCCGCCTGCATGAATATCAAACGGCTGTCCCAGATATTTCGTGGAAATGGCCGAGCACTCAATGTGCCAGCCGGGGAACCCCTCACCCCAGACAGATGGCCAGCGCATGACGTGATCTTTATATTTTCCGATCGTGAAAAACCACAAAGCAAAATCAGCCGGATTTTTTTTCTCCATGTCTTCAACGACATCGCCCCGTGCGGCCGTTTTTTTCTCTTCCAGCTTTTGGCCGGAGAGCGCGCCATAGTCCTTGAACTTTGACACGTCAAAATACATCGCGCTGGATGTCTGGTACGCGTATCCCTTTTTGAAGAGCGCTTCAATTATCTCTATCTGCGCCGCGATTTCCTGCGTGGCGGGCACGAGGTGATCGGCCACTCTGATGTTCAGTTTCTCTATATCCTGCAAAAAAGCATCGGTGTAAAAACGAGCCACGTCCCATACGGTCTTGCCTTCGCGAGCCGCGCCCTTCTCCAGTTTGTCCTCGCCCGTGTCTGCGTCAGAGGTCAGGTGTCCCACATCCGTGATATTCATAACATGCGTGACGGCATATCCCGCGCGTTCCAGCGCTCGGCGTAAGACATCTTCAAAGATATACGTCCGATAATTCCCCGCATGCTGATAGTTATACACCGTGGGCCCGCATGTATAGAGAGCGGCATGCGCTTCTTTGATGGGTTTGAAGATTTCTTTTTTGCGGGTGAGCGTATTGTAGAGCTTCATGGCCATAACGTTTCTTTTATTGCGTACTAAGGGGTGTCCAATCGCGCAGGAAAAATTCTACGGCGACAAAGACGCCATAGAGAGCGAACAAGATCGCGGCTTCGGATCGGGTGAGTGTCCGCTCGGAGCGCAGAAACGACAGCGCGAGGATCCCCGCAAACAGCATAAAGAATCCGGTAAGAATCACGAGGCGAGGATTAAAAGAAAAGGGATGAATCAGCGCCGTGATACCCAGCACCAGCGTGGCATCCGCGACGACCGTGCCCAAAATATCGCCGATCGCCAGCGTGGAGTGCCCCAGCCGCACCGCACGGATAGAAAACAAAAGTTCCGGCAAGGTCGTGCCGAGGGAAACGACGAGAAGTCCGATGAGCGCCGAGTTTAGGCCCGCGTCTCCGGCAATGCGCACCGCATATGCAACGGTGTAGAAGGCCCCCGCCCCCATGCACAGCAAACTTGCGGCAAGAATCGCAACACTCTTGGCAACCGAGAGGCCGTTGAGCGCATGCAGACGTCCGGTTGGCGTGGCACTGCGATACATGAGGATAGAGAAAAAGATGCCGGATCCTACGAGCAAGAGGCCGTCAAGACGCGAGAAGTGGCCGGTAAATCCCAGCGCCAGGGGAATAAGGAGAAAGCCGAGAAAGAGGTGGTCTTTGTCCAGCAGGGAGCGGTTGGCGCGCAACACGTGCGGGGAAAAGATCGCCGCAGCCGCCAGCACGATCGTCAGATCAGCCACGTTGGACCCAAGAAGCGTGCCGAGTGCGAGCGACGGCACGCCCCGCACTGCCGACACCCCCGCAATGATCGCTTCGGGCAAAATGGAAATGCCCGTGATGACGACGAAACTGATGGCCAGTTCCGACAGCCCTATTTGGCGGGAAAACGAAATTGCCGCGCGCACAGCCCACGAAGCGCTCTTGCCCACCACGAAAAGGAGCATAAGGAGAATGAGGATGTTGCCGAGCAAAGAATCCATGGGAGAATTGATACGGATGGTGCTTTGAGTATAGGGTACCATGCATCATTTTTCAATGAATCCGATGGGAAAACGGGGGAGGCGGAAAAACCGGGGATTAGCACTCTTGACATGAGAGTGCTAACAGGAGTATAATATCTATACATGTTGCAGGAGCGGCAAAAATCAATTCTGCACGCCGTGATTCAGGAATACATCCGCACGGCGCATCCTGTCGCTTCCAAGGAACTGGCGCGGGATTCTGATTGGGGATTGAGCCCCGCCACCATTCGAAGTGAATTGCTGGCGCTGGACGAGGAAGGATTTCTCGAACAACCGCACACATCGGCTGGTCGCGTGCCCACGGACAAGGGCTACCGGTATTTCGTAGATCACTTGCCGGCCGATGCGGGACTGACAGACAGCGAGGAGGAATTGCTGCGGGAAGCATTTGCCATCCATCAGGCCGATACCTTCATCCGCGCATTTGCCCAGCGCGTTTCAAAAATTGCGGGCGCGTTTGTCGCCGCAGGTATGAAGCGAGAGCAGGCGCTCTACAAAAGCGGATTTGCCGCTATCCTGGAAGAGCCCGAATTCGCCGACCCGGAACGCGCAAGGGAATTCGGACGACTCGCCGACGTGCTCGACGCCGAGATTCATCGTGTACTGCCCCGCAACAGAGCACAGGGACGCACATGGATTGGCGCGGAAAATCCATGGCGCGAAGCACAGCAATATGCCATAACCTTGGTGCCGTGGGAGCATCCGCGTGGATTCAGGGGCTTTATCAGCATTGTTTCCCCCCGCAGAGCCAATTATCCCAAGCACCAGGCGATTATCAACCTCATCCGTACGACGTATGATGCATAACTCCAGCGATGAAGACATCGAAATTGCTCCGGAGCCCGATACGGACGCGCGCCCGCGCGATGCCGAGGAAAAAATACAGAAACAGAAAAGCGAGATTGACCGTTTGGAAAAAGAACGGCGCGAATATCTGGAAGGATGGCAAAGGGCAAAAGCGGACTTTATCAATTACAAAAAAAATGAGCACAAGCGCGTGGAGGAATTACTCCGGTTTGCCGCCGGCTCGCTGGTAACAGAGCTGCTGGTGGTATTGGATAGTTTTGATCTGGCGCTCGGCGGCGCGGACGATCGGGGCATGCAATTGATCCGCGCCCAGCTCGAAGACATCCTGCGGCGACATGGCCTAGAACCGGTCAGCGCGGCCCCAGGAGACGCATTCAGCCCCGAACGGCACGAAGCAATCGGCGAAGAGGAGTCCGCCATGCCCGAAGGAACCATCGCCTCCGTTCTTCAAAAAGGATATATGCTGAGCGGCCGCCTCATCCGCCCCGCCCGCGTAAAAATTTCAAAAGGGAAGAGTGACGGCTAAAAGAAAAAGCCCGTCCTTGGCAGAGCGCCAAAGACGAGCGATACGCGGCTAGCGAGCGAGACGGACAAATACGAATATTCGGTCGTCTACATCAAAGAACTTTACAACACGTCCTCTTTGTTCTAGATACCAGAGCCACTTCCTGATATCCCAAATACTTATGCCCCCGCCGTCATAATTCACTGTCGCCAATCCTTTATGTATCTTGATCGGATCGTCCCCGTTAGGAGGATCGGGAAGCAGGCGGAACACCGCATCGGGCAGATTACGATAGTCGCGTTCTATGTCCCGCAGGCAAACCGCGCGAGGAGTAGCGCGCCACAGGAGATGCCGTATCGCTTGAAGAAGGGAAGAAAATCGCATAATCTTTTCCTTTACGCATACAGAGAAGGACCGCAATAAAAAAACAATAGAGTGAACAGCAATAATTGTCAATAATCATCTAACATTACTTTATGCCGAAAATATTAGGAATAGATCTCGGAACGACGAACTCTGCTATGGCCGCCATCGAAGGCGGGGAGCCGAGAATCATTGAGAATAAGGAAGGCAGCCGCACCACGCCATCCATGGTTGCGGTGTCCAAGTCCGGTGACCGGCTCGTGGGCCTGCTGGCAAAGCGCCAGGCCGTAACGAACCCAAAAAATACCATATTCTCCGTAAAACGCCTCGTCGGGAGGAAGTTTTCCGATGCCGAGGTCCAGCGCGACCGGGCATGGATTCCCTATGAAATAAAGGAAGGGGCAAACGGCGGCGTGGAAGTGAACGTGGCCGGGAAATGGATGCGGCCGGAAGAGATCTCCGCCATGATCCTGCAAAAATTGAAGCAGGATGCGGAAGAGAAAACCGGAGAAAAAATAACCGAAGCCGTGATCACGGTACCGGCGTACTTCGACGATTCCCAGCGCAAGGCCACGCAGGCCGCCGGAGAAATCGCGGGACTTACGGTGCGGCGCATTTTGAACGAACCGACGGCAGCCGCGCTTGCATATGGATTCAATAAAAAGAAAAACGAGCAGATCGTGGTGTACGATTTTGGCGGCGGCACGTTTGATTTGTCCGTGCTGGAGGTAACCGAAGACACGGTAGAGGTAAAAGCCGTGGGCGGCGACACGCATCTGGGCGGGGATGATTTTGACCAGCGCATCATCCGATGGATTGCGGAAGAATTTCGTAAAGAGCACGGCATTGATCTGTCGCAGGATACGCTGGCGCTCCAGCGCCTGAAAGAAACGGCAGAACGAGTAAAGCACGAACTTTCCACGCGCCTGGAGACAGAAATCAATCTTCCGTTCGTCACGTCCGATGCGTCGGGCCCCAAGCACTTGGACATGCGCATGACCCGCGCCAAGCTGGAAGAATTGGTGCAGGACATGGTGGCGCGCTCAATCGAGATTACGAAAAAGGTCGTGCAGGACGCGGGACTCACCACGAGCGCGATTCACGAAGTCATCCTTGTGGGGGGCCAGACCCGCATGCCCCTCATCATCGAGGAAGTGCGGGCATTGTTCGGCAAAGAGCCGAACCGCACGATTAATCCCGATGAAGTCGTAGCACTCGGCGCGGCCGTGCAGGCAGGCATCTTGCAGGGAGACATCAAGGATGTATTGCTCCTGGACGTGACGCCGCTCTCGCTCGGCATTGAGACATTGGGCGGCGTCATGACACGCGTGATTGAGCACAATACCACGGTGCCGACGGCAAAAACGCAGACCTTTTCCACGGCCGCAGACAACCAGACATCCGTGGAAATCCATGTGCTCCAAGGAGAACGCGAAATGGCGGCTGACAATAAAATGCTCGCGCGGTTCATCCTCGACGGCATGCCGCCGTCGCCGCGCGGCACGCCGCAAGTGGAGGTGTCTTTTGACATAGACGCCAATGGCGTGCTCTCGGTCTCGGCCAAAGACAAAGCATCAGGCCGCTCGCAGTCCGTCAGAATCGAAGCATCAACGTCTCTCACCAAAGAAGAGATTGAAAAAATGAAACAGGACGCCCAACTGCACGCCGAGGAAGACCGCCTTCGCCACGAGCTCGTCGAGGCACGCAATACAGCCGATGCGTTGGTCTACACCGCGCAAAAAGCCCTTGCAGACAACGGCGACAAAGTGCCTGCGGATGTCCGCGCAGACGTAGAATCAAAAATCAACACGCTGAAAACCGCCAAAGACACCGCAGACAAAGAGGCGCTGGCTCGCATGAGCCAGGAATTGTCCCAGGCAATGCAGAAAATAGGCGCAGGCATGATGCAAGGCGCGTCCAACACAGGTTCTGCCGCCGGAGGCCAGACCGCAGGCGAAAGCCCCTCCCCCAAAGAAGCGGAATTTGAGGAAAAGAAAAAAGAGGAATAAGATAAACTACTTGATCAACCAATAAAACGCCTTATCTAAGGCGTTTTATTGGTGTGGCCTTCAGAGTGCTTGACATGCTATAGTTTTTCTTGTAATTCCAAAGGAATAAAACTTAAACTCGTCGGATCCGGGCGGCAGTCAGCCCCCACACCGGCACGCGAGGATAAATAAGTAAGAGTGCTGACACGTTCTTTCACGGCAGGTAAAGGCCCTGCCGAGGAGTAAACTATGAAGCGCGCGCACGCTTCAACCAACGAGGTATCAAAGGGGCCTCACAAAACAAACCCTTTTTTGTTTTGCTCAATTTTATCAAGGTTACTTTAATACGCTCGAGCGTATTAAAGTAACCTATGGAGAAATCTGTTTGAAGTTCCACTTCAAACAGACGGATGGGGATAGACCCGCTGGGACAGCGGACGGATACGGCCTGTTGACGGCATGCGGGCATTCCTGCTATGATTCCCGTAATCCACAATGAAGCACGACAAGACATTTGAGGAGGGGGTGGTGACGGAATCGCTTCCCAATGCCCTCTTTCGCATTCAGCTCACAGAAGGCCGCATCATTCTGGGCCATCTGTCGGGTAAAATGCGCATTCATCATATTAAAGTCCTCCAGGGCGATCGCGTGCGGGTGGAGATGTCCCCGTACGACAATACCAAAGGAAGGATCGTTTTGAGAATGAAATAACTCACGATGAAAGTACAGGCCTCGGTAAAAGTACGGTGCGCAAAGTGCAAAATCGTCCGCCGCGAGCGGCGATTATTCGTCGTATGCAAAAGCAACCCAAAGCATAAGCAAAGACAAGGATGAAAACGAGCTTGTAGGCATTAGCTGGTAGGTGGTAGGAAAGATACCGCGCTACAAGCTACAAGCTACAAACTATGAGAATCGCAGGCGTCAACATTCCGGATAATAAGAAAATCGTCTACGCACTGCCGTACATCTACGGCATCGGCTTGACCGTTTCCAAAAAGATCATCAAGGCCGCCCAAGTGGACGCGGACAAACTTGCCAAGGACTTGAGCGTCCAGGAAGTCGGTCGCCTGCGCGAAATTATAGAGAAGTCATACAAGATCGAGGGAGACCTTCGCCGAGAAGTCGCGGCCAACATCAAGCGCCTGCGGGAACTCAACGCGTATCGGGGATTGCGCCACATGCGCGGCCTGCCGGTGCGCGGCCAGCGCACCAAGACCAATTCCCGCACCCGCCGCGGCAACGTACGCAAGACCATGGGATCGGGCAGGAAGTCCGCAACATCACCGACATAATGAACAACCAACGATGAACATAAAACGATGAAAAGAGTAGATACAATCTTACGTTGTATGTTTGTCGTTTGTCGCTTTTAATATATGGGAAAGAAACGAATCATTTCAAAGGGTGCATCTGCCCCCGAGGGAGAAAGCGAGACCCGCACCAAGTCGTCTGTGGTTGATTCTGGCCGCCGTGTCACGGCAGGCACTGCCCACATCCAAGCAACGTACAACAACACCATCATCACAGTGAGTGATACGGAGGGCAACGTACTCGCATGGTCTTCGTCGGGTTCTGTCGGCTTTTCCGGCACCAAGAAAGCCACGCCGTATGCGGCCGCGCGCGTAGCCGAGATCGTCGCGGACAAAGCCAAGCGAGCCGGACTCATGAGCATAAATGTACGCGTATCGGGCGTGGGTTCGGGGCGCGACTCGGCTGTGCGAGCGCTCGCCAACCATGGGTTGAATATTACCGGCATCAAGGATGTGACGCCACTGCCGCATAACGGCCCGCGGCCCCCAAAAGTACGAAGAGTGTAAGCAGGTTGGGTAAATTAAGCGAATTAAGCTGATGCCTCGAATACTCGAAAAAGTTGAAAGACGACTGGGTGAAAAGCTCTTCTTGAAGGGCGAGCGTTGTCTCGGGCCCAAATGCGCATGCACGCGCCGCGCGTTTCCGCCGGGACCCAAGGGAAGCAAACGGGCCCGCGGCAGAGGGCCGTCCGAATACGGCGAGCTCATGCGCGAAAAGCAGAAAATGCGCTTTTTCTATGGCCTTGACGATGCCGAAGTAAAGCGGTATGTTGATCGTGCATCGCACGAAACAGGCCTGTTTAGCGCAAATTTTCTGCGCATGATCGAGCGGCGCCTAGACGTGATCGTCTGGCGGCTCGGCTTGGCGCCGTCGCGCAGGTCCGCTCGCCAGCTCATTGGCCATGGCCATATCGCCGTAAACGGCCGCGGCGTTTCTGTGCCGTCATATGCCGTGCGCCTGGGAGAAAAGATCGGACTCACCGCGCGGGGGCAGAAAGCCCACCCAATGCCGCAGGGAGCCGAAGCACAGCCGCGCCACGTATCCCTTCCCCGATGGCTTGCGCTTGACGCCGGCCAGGGCGAAGGCACCATTGCTGGCATGCCAGAGCCGGACGAACTGGGTCACAGTTTTGATGTCGTGAAAATTAAAGAATTTTATTCGCGATAACCGCTGCCGGTGTTGCCCATAAACGATTGTCAATCGTTTATGCTCGGCAGCATGTTACATTGATTACCTGATTCATTGTCCCTGATGTGCCCTGCCGTTGAACGGCGCGGCAACATCGGGAGCGAAACCATGAGTATTCCTCTTCCCCAAAAGCCCAACGTCATTCGCGATGAAGGCAATCGCGCCGTCATTGAGATCGAGGGGCTGTATCCCGGCTACGGACACACGATCGGCAACAGCATGCGCCGCATCCTCCTCTCGTCGCTGAAAGGCAGCGCCATTACCCTCGTCAAAATCGAGGGCGTCGGGCATGAATTTTCAACCATCGCAGGCGTGATGGAAGACGTAACCGACCTCACGCTCAATGTGAAGCAGATGCGCTTCCGCCTCCACGAGGACGGGCCGTTTACCATCACGCTGTCAGCGACCGGCGATCAGGAGGTGACCGGCAAGGATTTCAAGATGCCATCGCAGGTGGAACTCGTGAGCCCCGATCTGCACATCGCGACCATCACGGCAAAAAAGACCACATTGCATATCGAGGCAGTCGTGGAATCGGGCCTGGGATATGTACCCGTGGAAGCGCGATCCAAGGAAAAAATGGATGTTGGAAGCATCGCGCTTGACGCGGCGTTTTCTCCTGTGCGCCATGTGAATTACGAGGTGGAGAACATGCGCGTGGGCGACCGCACCGATTACAACCGTCTACTGATCACCATTGAGACCGACGGCTCTCTGGAACCGAAAGAAGCGTTTATGTCTGCCGCCGGCATCCTGACCGAGCAATGTTCCGCCATACGCGAAGGGTTTGCTGTTTCGCTACCGACATTGCCCGACATTTCTGAAGCACACCCCGAGAGTGGGGACGACGAGCAGGAGCCCGACACCAGAGACGAGGAAGTGCTGAAGACGAAACTTGATGACCTCAGGATTTCCAGCCGGACGCTCAATGCTCTGCGCGAGGCAGGCCTCAAAACCGTTGGCGGCCTTGCGCGCAAGCGCACCTCTTCACTCGGCGAGATTGAAGGCATCGGAGGAAAAGGCATTCAGGAGATCAAAAAAGCGCTCGGCAATTTCGGTATTACCTTAAAACCCTAAGCCACGCGCCATGCGCCATCTTAAGCGAGGAAAGAAATTCGGACGGGAACGCGATGCGCGGCGGGCGCTGATGAAAACCATGGCCGCATCATTTTTCATGCACGGCAGAATCGAGACCACGGAAGCCAAGGCGCGCGCTTTACGGCCGTATGTAGAGAAGACGCTGACGCGGGCAAAGGCGCCGACACTGTCTAATCGCCGCCTGCTCATCGCGGCATCATCACCTGCCGCCGCACAGCACGCGATACAGCGCGCAGGAGAAATGGCCGGACGTCCAGGCGGATATACGCGCATTATAAAGGTGGGTGTCCGCAAGAGCGACAGCGCACGGATTGCCATCTTGGAACTGGTGAAATAAAAAACATGGATTACACGATTGATGCGGCAGAAAAAATAGTGGGGCGCCTGGCCACCGAAGTGGCAGACATGCTGCAAGGGAAAAGAGATCCTCGTTTTGATCCTGCGCGTGAGAGCGGTAATCGCGTTACTGTCTACAACACCGACCGCATGCTCACGACCGGCCGCAAAATGGAGCAGAAACTGTACCGCCATCACACCGGATACCCGGGCGGATTGAAAGAGGAGACGCTTGAACGCTTGTACCGGCGCGATTCGCGTCTAGTCCTGCGCCACGCCGTCAACGGCATGTTGCCCAAGAACCGCCTGCGCGCCCGCATGCTAAAAAACCTTACCCTGCTGAAGCAACAGTCATAACCATATGCCGGAAACCGTCAAAAAGCGTCCCGCGCGTAGAGTCGTAAAAGAAGCAAGCGCCGTCGAGGCGGAGCCCATACATGTTTCTGCGCCCATTGCGCAAATCCCGGATAGCGCCGACGCGTCGGATGCGGAAAAAATCGAGGCGGCATCGCGCCGCCCCGAGCGCTATTTCGAGTCAGTCGGACGGCGCAAGACCGCAGTCGCGCGCGTGCGCATGTACACGCGGCCAGGCGCTTTCACCGTCAATACTATACCCTACGGCCAGTACTTCCCTACGTTGGAACTCCAGAAGATCGTAGAAGACGCGTTGAAGAAAATGAAGCTGTGGGAGCGATTCCGCGTATCGGTCTTAGTATCCGGCGGTGGTATCCACGCCCAGTCGGAGGCCGTACGCCACGGCCTTGCGCGCTCGCTCGTCACCTTCAACGCCGATTTCCGCAAGCGCCTCAAGCGCGCCGGTTTTCTCAAGCGCGATCCGCGCATGAAAGAAAGAAAAAAATTCGGCCTGAAAAAAGCCCGCAGAGCGCCGCAGTGGCAGAAGCGATAAATCATGATTCACGATACACATATCACGAGACACGGAATGCTGATGATCGTTTTCTTGAATCGTGATACGTAACTCGTGTCTCGTGTTCTTGATGCAACCTCCTACGAAAGAACTTGTCCTCGCGCTGGCCACGGTAGCAACCGGCTTTTTTGCCTTTTGGCTATGGAAAGAGGCAACGCCTCTTTTCCAATCAGGCGTGCTGAATAACGCGTGGTCGTTTATCTCACCCGTCATCGCGCTCATGTGCGCCGCATCATTCTTTCTTTTGAGCGCCACCTTCATCACCAGACCTGCTCTGCGCTTTGCGACGGCAGGAATCGTGGTCATGCTTCCTTTCTTCCTTGTCGGCGATTGGCAGTCGCTGGCGCTCCCGCCCTCGCATGTCCTCATATTCGTGCCCGTCACGGTGCTTCTGGCGCTTTTTGCCAGCCACCGGATGCACACGGAATACGAGCTGTCGCTCGGCTTTAGCACAACAAAAATCGCCAAAGCCGGACTGCCGATTTTCTTTACGGTCGCAAGCATCCTCGCGTCGTGGTTCTATTTCCAGACCATACGCGTACAGGATACGCAAAAGGCCGCCGCAGTCCTGGTCCCGCGCCCAGTCACCGATCTCATCATCCGCGCGCTCGCCGAACCCCTGAAGCAATCCACCGGCCTGCCGGAAATCCGGCCGGAACTTACGGTGGATGAATTATTCACCCTCGGCATCCGCAGTGAACTGCAGAAAAAAGGCGTGGCGCTGACGCCCCGTACCGAACAGGGAGTTACAGAACTCTTAGCCCATCAACGCGATGCGTTTGCAAAGCAATACGGCATTACGCTGACTGGATCAGAGCGCGTGGGAGACGTCATGCACCGCGCCGTCATTGAGCGGTTGGAGGATGTGCTCGGACCATTTGTCCAGTTCCTCCCCCTCATTTCCGCGCTCGCATTTTTCTTTGCGTTCAAGGCATTTACATTCCCGCTGTATCTGGTGAGCGTCGCCGCAACCGCCCTCTTGATACGCGGTCTGCGGATGGCTACAATAGTAAGAAGCGCGCCCCGCCAGATCACGGTTGAGCGCCTTACCCTCTAAAGGAATTGAGTTGTAGGTGGCAGCTTATAGGAACGATTATTGTGCTCTATGTTTTCTACAAACTACAATCTAATCCCTACAAGCTAATGGCAAAGGACTACTACAAACTACTGGGTGTTGCCCGCAACGCCACCAAAGATGAGGTCAAAAAGGCCTATCGGACGCTGGCGCACAAATTTCATCCCGACAAGGGAGGGGATGAAAAGCGTTTCAAGGAGATCAACGAGGCGTATCAGATTCTTTCGGACGAGCGCAAGCGAAACCAGTACGACCAGTTCGGACAGGTCTTTGAGGGCGGCGACGCGCGCGGCGGAGCAAGCGCCGGCGGATTCAACTGGCCGGGCGGATTTCGCGTGGATTTCGGCGAGGGGTTTGATGGCAGGGGATTTGCGGACTTTGATTTTTCAGACGTCGTCGATGACTTCTTCGGCGGAGCGGGACGCCGCAAAGCCGCACAGGAGCGAGGCCGCGACATCCGTATCGGCATTGAAATCTCTTTTGACGAATCCGTTCTCGGCGCCAAAAAAGAAATAGAGATCATGCGTCTGGTGCGTTGTAGCCGGTGCAATGGGGCGGGCGGAGAGCCCGGCGCCACGGTCCGCATGTGTCCCGCATGTCAGGGCAAAGGACACATCCAGAAAACCCAGCGCACGTTTCTCGGCTCATTCACGTCGGTTGCAACCTGCACCGACTGTCGGGGTACGGGCAAGATCCCCGAACAGCCGTGCACCGAGTGCCGGAGTAAAGGGGTACTGGAAAAACAGGAAACGCTGGAGATTTTTATCCCGCGCGGCATACGCGACGGCGAAGTGTTGAAAATTACGGGTAAAGGAGACGCCATCAGCGGCGGTCGTACGCCCGGCGATCTGTATATAGAAATCCGCGTGATACCCGACCCCAGCCGCCGGAGACAAGGAGACGACATCATCGCTTCGCTCTCCCTCAAGGTCTCGCAGGCCGCGCTCGGCGATACCGTAGAACTTACAACCATTGACGGCTCCATCCGTTTGAAAGTGCCTGAAGGAACCCAGTCGGGCGACATATTGAGCGTGCGCGGCAAAGGCGCCTGGCGCACCTCGGGCTATGGCCGCGGCGATTTACTCGTGCAGATAAAAATGGAGACACCCAAGGGTCTGTCAAAAAAGGGCAAAGACCTCATGAAGCAGTTAGCGGAGGAGGGAATGTAAGAAAAATTATTCCAATCGTCAATATAAAAAGATATGCTATAGCATATCTTTTTATATTTTTCTTTTTGCCCGCGCGAGCACGAAAACACTGCGACCGCTAATGGGATAGCGGCGTTTCTTCTTTTTATACTCGCGGCGTTTGCTTTTGTGATACTTGTCCATGATACGAGAGTTCACGGAGCTTATGATGATATCGTTTTGCAAAGCGGTGCGATTCGTCTCTGACGCGCTGGAAAAAGTGCATAACCGGATGGGGAAGTGAATCTAGGCGCACCGGCTTTGTTTTGCCTTCAATATAAAGCTCCTCCTCGCGCTTGGCGAGCGCGGACAGCGTGATGCCAAGCGCGTGGCGGCGCTCTCTGGCCTCGCGGATGACAGACGCGACGGCATTGAGCTGGGGCTTGCCGCCATCAATCACGATGAGATCCGGATACGGCCACTCGGGGTGGCTCAAGCGCCGCCGCATGACCTCGCGGTGCATGTCCACGTCGCTGATCCGATGCACGGTTTTTATTTTGAATTTCCGATATTCCGCTTTTACCGGAGAGCCGTCAACAAAAACCACCATCGACCCTGTTGCCGCTGTACCCGAAATATTAGATATATCGTATCCTTCCACGCGACATATCTCTCGCTCGGCTCCTGTGGTTGCGCGCACAATTTTCTCCATGCGCGGCCAGGCAACGCGCGTGCCGCGACCCCTCAAGGGCGACAGCGTATGGCGGTGCCGGAATATGTCCTCAAGCCGCTCCGTCTGATCGCGCAGGAGTGCGGCGCGCTCGTATGCCTCGGCGCGCGAGGCCTCGCGCATTTCTCTTTTCAACCGCACGGCCAGACCGCGGCGCTTGCCGCTCAACACCGCAATAATGTTTTTGATATTCTCTCCGTATTCGGTTTGTAATTTGTCATTTGAATTTTGTGATGTGCTTTTGTCGCAACAAAAGCCGGGACATCTGCCGATCTGCGCGTTCCAGCATGGCCGTTTGTGCGGGGTGCGGCACGTGCAATAGGGGAAGATGCGGCGCAGGAGTTTGAGCGTGGCATACAGCGTCATGCTACTTATAAATGGGCCTACCACCACGTCCCAGCGCGCGTCCGCGATCATGGTCCTGCGCACCGCGACCACGCGGGGAAACGGCTCGCGCGTGAAGGCCACGTACAAATAGCTCTTGTCGTCGCGCATGAGCACATTATATTTTGGCGTGTATCGGCGAATCAGTTCCGCCTCCCGTATCAGCGCTTCAATATTAGATGCCATTTCGTTCCATTCCACGCTCGTCGCCTCGGCGCGCAATCGCCGCACTTTGTCGCCGACTGTCGCGCGAAAATACGAGGCCAACCGTTTTTTCAAATCCAGAGCTTTTCCGATGTACAGCAAAACAGACCCTTTTTTGAAAAAGTATACGCCCGGTGTATGGGGAACGGCAGATGGTTTATCTAACATGATTGACAATTTATATTTCAGTCGGCATCATAGTATCATTCTTTTATTGTTCTTGCCATCCATTGAGCCAAAGGAGACATCACTGTGGTAAAACATGCGTTGCGGGCGGGACGAGACGTCTTCGGAAGAGAAGGTATCTTTGTTCGCATTCTCGACAAAGGGAGTCCCTACCCCACACCAACGGACCCGCTTTGTCTTTTGAAGTGCGCTATTCAGCACCCGCTGTGGCTTCAACTTCGCGGAGATGACATTTGGGAATGCACCGGATGTAAACTCAAACTAAGCATCCCTGCAGACGACCCTTCGATGCCAGCACATATATTGCGAGACATGCAAAGAGCCGACCGGAAATGGCGGATCATTTCCCGTATGCACGCGTTGTGCCACTGGCTAAAGAAACGCATCCCGTACATGCGGCTATAGCCACGCGCATCGCATAGATCATCCAGACAGAGGCGCACTCCGCCTTCTGTCTTTTTCTTGACAGCGGTGATATAATTGCTTTCCATATGGCACGGGCACCGCGTACGGAATCGAAAGGAAGTATGTCTCATATCCGTGTGCGGGGGGCGCGGGTGCACAATCTGAAAAACGTTGATGTGGACATACCGCGCAACGCGCTGGTTGTCATTACCGGCCTCTCGGGTTCGGGCAAGTCATCCCTTGCTTTTGACACGATCTATGCCGAAGCCGAGCGCAGATTCGTGGAATCGCTTTCCACATACGCGCGGCAGTTTCTGGGTGTCAAAGACAAGCCGGATGTGGATTCAATAGAAGGGCTCTCGCCCGCAATTTCCATCAGCCAGAAATCCGTTTCAAAAAATCCGCGCTCCACGGTTGGCACCATCACAGAAATTTACGATTATCTGCGCATTTTATTCTCGCGCATCGGCAAGCCCCATTGTCCGCAGTGCGGCAAGCCCGTAGGACGGCAGACCGCAGATCAGATCGTCCGCGCCATCACGGCCTTGCCCATGAAGCGCGAGATCGCGGTGCTCGCTCCCCTCATTCGCAGTAAGAAAGGCGAGCACAAGGGCGTGCTGGAGGAAATAAAGCGCGGAGGATTTTTGCGCGTTCGCTGGAATGGATCGCTGAAAACCATTGATGACGCGCTGGCCGCATCCGTGGACAAGCAGAAAAAGCATTCCGTTGAAGTCGTCGTGGATCGGTTCATACCCAGCAAAGACATTGAGCGATCGCGGATACGCGATTCCGTAGAGACGGCGCTGAAAATAGGAAAGGGGATACTGATCGTGGGGCAGGACGGCACAAGACCGCAGGAAGACATACGCTTTCCCAAAAATGTGCAACACCGAGTGTTGCACACAGAAGAAAAGTCACAAGACATGCTTTTTTCCGAGCATTTCGCGTGCGCGGAGTGCGGCATCAACCTGCCGGACATAGAGCCGCGCACATTTTCATTCAACAGCCCCTACGGCGCGTGTCCCGCGTGTACGGGGCTCGGCTCAACGCTTGAAGTTGACCCGGAACTCGTGCTTCCCAATAAACGCCTTTCCATCGCCGAGGGCGCCATCCGCCCGTGGGCATCCGCCTCGCACCGCGTCGGCAGGCAGAGCTGGTATTGGTGGATCTTGGACGACCTGGCATCTCGCCACGGCTTTTCCCTTTCCGCTCCCGTGCAGACCCTCTCTCCCCAAGCCGTTGACCTCATTCTTTACGGGGAGAATACGGAGGAGCAGAAATCGTTCGAGGGCGTGATACCCAATCTCAAGCGCCGGTGGAAAGAAACGGATTCCGATTTTACCCGCGCGGAAATAGAAAAATACATGCTCATCAAGGCATGCCCCGACTGCACGGGATTGCGCCTTCGCCCCGAAGCGTTGAGTGTCAAAATCGGCGCTGAAAACATCGCAACCGTCACCAAACGCACCGTGGAGGACGCCGCCGCGTTTTTTATGACGCTCATGAGCGGCAAAACGCTCGGCGCAGGAGAGGCGAAAATCGCCGCGCCCCTTGCAAAAGAAATCCTCAAGCGCCTGCAATTTCTGCGCGACGTGGGCCTGGAATATCTTACGCTGTCGCGCGAATCCACCACGCTGTCCGGCGGCGAGGCACAGCGCATCCAGCTCGCCACCCAGATCGGCTCGCGCCTGCAAGGGCTCATTTATATTCTTGACGAGCCGTCCATCGGCCTGCATCCGCGTGATCACAGCCGCCTGATTGCGACGATCAAAGAACTGCGGGATCTGGGCAACACGGTCATCCTCGTGGAGCACGACGCGGACACCATGCGCTCTGCAGATTGGATCGTGGACATCGGACCCGGCGCTGGCAAGCACGGCGGCAAAGTTATTTTCTCCGGCACACCCAAAGATATTCTCAAAGCCCGCACGCCCACCGGCGACTATCTCTCCGGCAGAAAAAAAGTCCACCTCGCAATGTCAACGCCGCAGGCAAAAGATACGGCCATTATCGTGCGGGGTGCGCGCGAACACAATTTGAAAAATATAGACATCAGCATCCCGCTCAAGAAATTTGTCTGCGTGTCGGGCATATCGGGTTCGGGAAAATCCACGCTGGTCAATGACATCCTGGCCAAATCCCTGCTGGCCAAACTCCACGGCGCGCACACCATCCCTGGCGCGCACACCGACATCACTGGCATTGAGCACATCAACAAAGCCGTAGTCGTAGACCAGTCGCCGATCGGGCGCACGCCGCGCTCCAATCCCGCGACCTATACCGGCGCGTTCGGCTTTATCCGCACGCTCTTTGCGGCCACACCCGAGGCGCGCGTGCGCGGCTACACCCCCGGCCGCTTCAGTTTCAACGTCAAAGGCGGCAGATGCGAAGTATGCGAAGGCCAAGGCGTGAAAAAAATAGAAATGTATTTTCTCCCCGATGTGTATGTGGAGTGCGAGGAGTGCCGGGGCCTGCGGTACAGCCGTGAAGCACTGGACATAGAATACAACGGCAAGAACATTGCCGAAGTGCTTGATCTGACGATTGAGGAGGCGCTGGAGTTTTTCACCGCAATGCCCGCGATCAGGCAGAAATTCGCGACGCTCGCGGAGGTCGGCCTTGGCTACATGCGTGTCGGACAGTCCGCGCCTACGCTCTCCGGCGGCGAGGCACAGCGCGTCAAACTTGCGGCAGAACTCTCGCGCAGAGACACGGGCTCTACCTTTTATATACTTGATGAGCCGACCACGGGGCTACATTTTGACGACATTGCCAAACTCCTCAAAGTTCTGAAAGCGCTGGTGGAAAAAGGGAATACTGTGCTCGTCATTGAGCACAATCTTGACGTACTCAAAAACAGCGACTGGATCATTGACCTTGGCCCCGAAGGAGGGGATCGGGGCGGCATGCTCGTCGCCGAAGGCACCCCGGAACAGATTGCTAAAATAAAAAAATCCTACACCGGCCAGTGGCTCGCCAAAGAATCCTGATTGTGGAGAAGGGGAGAGTGTGGTATAGATAATTTAATCACGCACCCTGAAAATCAAAAAGGTGCATACTCGGCAACGCCACGCCAAGGGGTCGGCAATGACTATCATCGCAGAACACAGAAACATCATCCCCGCATGCGACGTGCGGACGCTTGCGCATTTGGACGATATCGTGAAGGCAACCGCACATGAGCCGGGAGGGGTGGGGAATGGCACACCATGATCCCGATCATACTGTCGCGACAATCATTTATCGGCCGCCGAACCTCGATGTCCCGCCCGCTCTTAAGGCGCGTGCACTGCTAACGCGCACGGTAAAGACATGGAAGCCGGAGGAGTGTCCCCTCCACGCCAAAGGATCTCCGGCACTCCGCCCCAAGGAACATTGGGCGGAACTCATCACATGCGTTGCTTAGTTTGAGTTGATCTTTTCGCGCACCATCCAGCCCGGACGAGGCACCCCCTCCGCCCGGGCATTTTTTACATCCCACCCTTGAATAAAGAGTCCTCTATGGTCTATACTGCACATGTATATTCCCCGGTAGCTCAGCGGTGGAGGATACAAGAAATCCAGATTGCTTGTATCGCCTGTTAAGAAATCAATGCTCCGGCGTAGCTCAGCGGTAGAGCGAGGGACTGTTAATCCCCAGGTCGCAGGTTCGAATCCTGCCGCCGGAGCATTGATTTCTTGCGATGGTCGTAGGTTCGATCCCTACCCGGGGAGTCAAAGAATATGGTACGAACTTCCGATTTTTCGAAAAAATCGGATTTGGGTTATCAACTTTAAGAAATGCCTCCAGCAAAATTTCGAATAAGCAATTATCGTTGTTTCGGCGAATCTCACCCGCTTGTATTTGATTTATCACCTGGTTTTACTGCCATTCTTGGACCGAACAACGCCGGAAAATCGGCAATTCTTCGTTTCTTCTACGAACTGAGGAATATTTGGGGTGTTCTGCAAAATAGTGATAACTTGCAAAGATTGCTGGGGGGCGCCAACCTCGGTATACAGTTTAATGATGTCATTTATCAACTTGAACCGTTCCATAAATTCAATGAGAGCGATATTGAAATTGAGATTGCAATACCCGACATAGATGTGAGATTTCTCTTGAAAAAAGTTGATAAACAAAACTTCAATCTAACGGATCTTTCGTTAAAAATCAAAAATATTCCTATAGGTTTTGGTCGCGTGACGTTTGATCCCAACAAAAAACTTTTTGAATACAGTGATCCAACAACGGGCAGACTAACAATGGATGCAAAGGGTTACCTTGATTTTTTTAAGAGCCTGGCACAGATGGTTTATATTCCCGCCTTCCGTAATGCTATCAATGTCGGAGAACTCGAGAAATACGGGGACATGGCAACAGGAACTGCTTTTATTAACGAGTGGAACCAGTGGAAAAATGGTTACAACCATTGGCAGGGTCAAAGGACACAGGACGTTATTCAAGATATACGCGAATTATTCGAGTTCACATCTTTAGACGTAAATGCGTCGACCGATCGTAAAAGTATGCAGCTTACCATAGATGGATATGTTTATAAGCAACATGAGGTTGGATCAGGGATTGTGCAATTTATATTAGTGTTCGCCTCTGCCGCCTTGAGAGATCCTTCTTATATTTTAATAGACGAGCCGGAATTAAACTTGCATCCCTCCCTCCAACAGAAATTTGTAACAAGTCTCGCTACATATACAAAACATGGCATAATCTTCGGCACTCACTCTATTGGTCTGGCCCGTTCTATCGCCGATACGATATATTCTGTAAGAAAAACTGGACAAGATAGCACAGCGCGTCTCTTCGGGACAGAACCTCATTATCCCGAGCTTTTGGGCGAGTTAAGTTTCAGTACCTATCAAGAAATGGGAGTCGAGAAAATTTTTCTTGTTGAAGGGCCGACAGAAGTCCGGACAATGCAGCAGCTTCTTCGCAAACTAGGTAAAGACACAGATGTCTTAGTTATCAATCTTGGAGGATCTGGCATGATTAACCTGCGAAGGATGCACGAGATAGCTGAATTCAAGAGAATTACACCAAAAGTTTTCCTTTGGATTGATAGCGAGCAAGAATCTGAATCGCAACAGCCCCCCGCAGAGCGAAGGAAGTTTATTGAAGAGTGTAAAAAATTGAAGATCGTGTCGGCGCTTTCTGAAAGAAGAAGTATTGAGCACTATTTTTCATCGGAAGTTATACAAAAAGTTACCAGGCGACGAGTAGAGCTTAAACCATTTGAGAAATTTACTCCCTCTGCGCACTGGGGTAAAAATGATAATTGGAAACTTGCTCGGGCAATGGAAAAGTCGGCATGGATAGATACGGATCTAGGAAAATTTCTTAATTCGCTTTAGTAGGCGGTGTTTTGTATTTAATTCTGTTTTGTTTTCCTTTCTACTTTTTCAAACTCCAGCACTTCCGAATTGCGTATAAGAATAGTCCGGTCTGTGGTAAAGGATAATCCCTTGTTCGGCTGGGCCTCAAAACCGAGGTACATGCACTTGACCCCGCGTTCCCGTATCTCTTTGATTGCAGGTTGCAGATCAGAATCGGAACTTCCTAAAATGATCTCCTCCGCTTTTTTATCGCACGCGGTTGCCATCATATCCACGGCAATCCGTACATCAACGCCTTTCTCCCTGAAAATCAGCACTCTTTTTCTCATCCACTTGCCGTCTTCCATCTGGCCCCGTACTCTGCCACCCAATATCACCTCAAAGCCCTGTTGTTCAAGATGGGTCTTGAGCAAACGCTGTTCTTCAATCAGTTGCCTTGATTTCTCCATGCTTTCTTGATGTTCTTTGATGCGGGCAAAATAAAATACCCGCCGGTCTATGACAATACCATTGAGAACTTTGTCTATCAGACCCTTAAAGTCATAGTCGTGCCATGCTGGTCGTTGTTTACCGGCATCCTTAAAAACCGAGCGTATCTTGCCTTTGAAGTTTTCTCCGTCAATAAATAGATAGGTTGCCATATCCCTTATTTGTAAGAATCACGAGCGTTATTTAGGCTTTTCTTATAAGATAGAGCCAAGACCGTCATGAAAGTGTAAACAACGCTAGGATATATTACACCTTATTGTATCAATAAAAACGCAAAACTCCAGCGGGCCTTGCGGCTGGCTGGAGCGTGTATGCCTTTATTATACCTGACAGGTATAGGGAGTCAAGAGGGGTAGGTAGGGGGGTGGGGATAACTCAACTATGGAGAGAAAAGGAAAAGAAATGAGCGAGCACAAGCAATTCACGATTGATACGGGCATACAGGTATACTTTGCCCATCCCGGCTCTCC
>Ga0155321_115_pt1 | contig 23904 bp, 22 predicted proteins | sample RifCSPhighO2_02_FD_106289 | JGI IMG/M metagenome (GOLD analysis project Ga0155321, IMG submission 106289) | Candidatus Sungbacteria bacterium RIFCSPHIGHO2_02_FULL_53_17
ACCAGAACTTCTATGGGCGCTACGATCACCGCGCGGCGCAGATCATTGTGAGACGCGAAAAGATCATGATACTGTGCGCGGATGTCGCGTCGCGTGAGCATACTGCCGCCGGGGCCGGGTACCGCGCTCCAGGTACGCAGGCCGGATTCGGCGACCGTGGGGCCGACGGCAATGATGATCCGTTCGGGCACTTCTCGCGCATGCTGTACCATGCGGAACACGCCTTCGCGGATTTTCCGCGCAAGCCGCAACCCCGAATATTGCTCCGGCAGTTCCCAAATGAATTTTTCGATCGGCTGCGGCAACGCAACCGTGCGCCTAGTTCCATCCGAGCTTTCGGTATCTTCCGGCAATTCAAAAAGCAGGGACTTTATCGCATCCGAACCCACATCCATCACGCCGAACACGCGCCTTTTTTTTCGATGGAAAAATCCCATTGGCGCCATTTTACCATGCCCCTGTCAGTCGTCCAGTCGCGCCTGTGCCGAAGTTGCCGTACCGCTGCCGATGTTGCGCGAAGTTGCTCAGCACGGTACTCGTGGGACACTGTCCCAAATGTGCCTTGCGCTCAACGAGCCACAATTTCGGTAGCGGTGCACATTACCTCCCGATCAGCGCGATCGCTATGCCGAGGATGGCTGCAACCACGCTGATAATCCAGAACCGCATCGTTACCTTGTGCGCGGGCCAGCCAAGCGCCTCAAAATGATGATGGATGGGGGCGATGAGAAACACCTTTTTTCCGCGGATGCGCTTGGACGCGAACTGGATGATGTCAGACGCCACTTCACCCATAAGTACGATGCCTATCACGGGCAGGACCGCCACTGAATCCGTGAGAAAAGCCACGACCGCAAGCGAAGTGGTAAGGCCGAAGATGCCAGATTCTCCCATATAAAAGCGCGCGGGAGGAATGTTGAACCATAAAAAGGCGAGGATCGCGCCGAGCACCACGCCGCAGAACGCGGCGACATCCACTTGTCCGCGGAAAAACGCGATGCCGCCGTATGCCGCAAACGCCGCACCGAACACGCCGCCTGCCAAGCCGTCCAATCCGTCCACGATTGACGAGGAGAAAAGCAGAATCATGACGCCGACAAAAAGCGGCAGATACCACAGGCCGATAAAGAGGTCGCCGTATCCGGGGATATAAATGGTCTGCCAATCGAGTTTAAAATAAAACCACCACGCGCCCACCATTGCGATCAAAAAAATCACCGCCAGGCGCCGGCTAAAGGCAATGCCCCCCGACGCAGAGCCACCCCTGCGCCACACCTGCGTCAGATCGTCCGCGAGTCCCACGAGAGATGCGGCAAGAAGCGTGGCAAGCGGCAGCCATGTCTGATTGCGGGACACGAAATTGGCCTTTTCCCAGAAAATACCGCCCCATACTTCAGCCAATACCCAGGCAAGGCCTGCGAGCCCGAGCGTAGTCACCCAGATCAGTACGCCGCCCATGCGCGGCACGCGCGTCTCGCGGTCTTTGTGCAGAGCCGCAAAAAGGGGCGTGCGGGTTCCGTCGGGAGATGTGGTACGCACCTCTTTGCGCCACATTTTATATTTGTAGAGATAGCGCGTGAGAATCGGCGTCCAGAGCACCGCCGCCGTAAAGGAGGCGGCCAGAAGCCCGAATACTTTTATCGCGCTCACGACGGTGTGCGTATCAGATGGCATGCATTAGAAATTTTCTTCAAGCCAGTGGATGATTTTTCGACCGTCGCCAAACCGATCATCGGAGCGCAGAATAACGATAATGGCCGTCCTATCGTGTTCGACGGGATATAACAGCAGAAGCGCCTCTTTGGCATTATCCGTCAGTCCCGTCTTGCCGCCGACGAGCGCGGGAAATTCTTTCACAAGATCGTTGCTGTTGACAAACGCGTATCTTTTGCCATCCGTGGTGGCGGCTTTTGCCTCCTGCTCGCGGCTCATGGCCCACAAGAAAGGATGGCGCACGAGCACATATTCGGCGAGCCGCGCCATGTCGTTGGCGCTTGCCGTATGTCGTGGCATATCCAAACCGGTCGGATTTTCAAAATGCGTTGCGCTCATCCCTAGAATATGCGCCTTGGCATTCATCATCGCCACGAAGGCCGCCACATGTTTGACAGATCCGATGAAGCCAGCGTTCTGTCCCACACGCTCGGCAAGCGCCAAGGCCGCGTCGTTGGCGGACATGACGAGCGTCATGCGAATGAGATCATCGCGCAAAAACGTATCGCCTTCTTGTGCGGTACTCTTACGCTCTTCCACGTTTTTGGCAAACGCGGACATGACGCCGCTGTCCGCCGGCGCGAGTTTTTCCGCCGCAACGACGGCAGTCATGACCTTGGTCAAGCTCGCGGGCGCCAGTGGCTTGTCCGCGCGGCGGCCGATGATCGGTCGCTCCCTCCCGGTGAGCCGCACAACATACGCCTCGGCGGAAATCATGGGATCGACAAGCGCAAGCCCGGCGCCTGCGGATTCTACCGCTGACACTGCATTATTACGCGCTTCCTGCCCGCGTACTGACCAGAACACGAGCACAGCCACACACAGCCCGCAAAGCAGGGATAGGAGCAATGTGCGCTGTGGTTCGGTTTGGTTCATAGGTCTTTATCTTCGGTCTCTGTTTTCCCCTTTTTTCTTAATTCTTCATATTCAGGCAGGTCAGCGAGACGCGCAAGCCCCAGGTATTTCAAAAAATCAAAACTCGCGCGATACAGAAACGACCGGCTGTCTTCTGCGTTTTCCACGCGCTCCACCAGCCCGCGCAGAAGGAGTGTACGAAGGGAAAATGACGAGCTGACGCCGCGGATGTATTCTATGTCCGCGCGCGTCATCGGCCCCTTGTACGCGACCACGGCCATGGTCTCGAGCGCCGCGCGCGACAGCGTTTCTGCGTGCTGATCTTTGCGCAACGCTTCAACAAAGGGCGTCTGGTCCGGATGTGTCGCCAACTGCCACTCGCCCTCCTTTTCCACCAGCGCCAATCCCCGTCCCTCCAGACGCTCGCGCAATGCCGCCAGCCCCTCGGTTATTTCCTTGCCGGTGATGCCCAGAATAGCTGCCATCGCTTTCTCTGCCATGGGCTCGCCGTGGACAAAAAGGATGCTTTCAATGGCGTTTGCCGCATCTTGGGACTTTTTCTCGTTCATAGCGCTTTCCGTATGCGAATATCTGAAAACGGCGTATCCTGCCGCAGGTCAATGAATTTATCTTTCGCAAGTTCCAGCAAGGCCAGAAAGCTCACCACGATTTCCATTTTTTCTTTTGCTCCCTGCACGATTTCCGAAAATCCGCGCTCCACCGCGTCGTGCAGAATGCGGCGGATATGGTTGATCCGATCCTCTAGGGAGATGATGCGCTGTACCTTTTCCTCCGCAAGTTTTTCCGGCTTGGAAATGAGCGCTACCACGCCCCGAAACGCGCGGGCGAGCACGCCCGCCTCTATCTCCGGCGGATAAAAAACCGGAGCCATGCCGTGATACGCGTCGCGGCCGTACATGCGCCTGCCAAATCCCTCAATCTCTTTGATCCGACGCGCCGCTTCGCGCAAACGCTGTAACACGCGCAAGCGTTCTTCCAATTCCGCAATGGACTGCTCTTCTTCCGCAGGCACGGCAAGCCCGGGCAGAAGCGAGCGCGACTTGATCAGTATGAGCTGTACCGCCACCACCAGAAATCCGGCGAGCTCTTCGGGATCGGGAGCAGAAAGCGTTCTCACATATGCCAAGTATTCCTCGGCCACGCGGGCCAGCGAAATTTCTGAAATCGCGATCTTTTCTTTTTCAATAAGATCGAGTAAAAGCTCTAAAGGCCCTTCAAATTTTTCTTGGCGTATGTGGTATGCCACGTCTCTATAGTAGGCCATTCCCGCGAAAATGCATAGTCAACTTTTCCCTGACTGCTGAAATAAAAAAGCGCCTCCGGTCGTTGCCGACGCGAAGACGCATAGGGGACTAAAATCCCGCCCTTACCGACACCGGCGGCGTCGGCTTGCCGGCAAACCGCAGAAGCCAGTTCCACCAGCGATACCGCACCAGAAAGCGGGTGCAGTGCGGCCACGCCTGCTCCTCCGCGAGAAAAAAAGCCGGGAGAAACATGAGGAGGCCGATGACTTTTATGACCCCCATCTCATCGCCAAAAAAGAGCGTACCTGCCACGGAAGCCGTTGCCAAATATATCGGCAAAGATGGCAGATCTTTTATTGCGATGGGCGCCCGCGCCTGAAATGCGCGCAAGCGCGACCACCACCAGACGACGTTACAGAGGCCAACGGCAATGATGATCCCTATCAGCGTGGGCGCAAGCACGTCGCGCCTGACATCTTCGCCTCCCGCGAAGCCAAGCAACATGCACAGCATCATACTTGCTCCGCCCCAGAAAAGCATCTGCCCCGGGTGAAGCGGCGGCAAGGCGCGCGCATCGCCCCACTTGGCAATCTGTTTGGGGATGACTCGCATGAGGGTAGCAAATGCCAAAGTCCCGAGAGACCAGGCAATCCACACGTGCTCCCCTCCCTTGCCGAGCGCAGGAACGGTAACGCATACCGCGCCTGCAAGCCCAAGCGCAACGCCCATCCATTGGCGGACTCCTACCCGCTCACTGAAGCTCCAGCGCCCGATGAACGTCGTGGGCAGGATGACGAGCGCGTTACCCACAAACGTATTCGCCCCCATGTCAGCTCCGGCCCGCAAAGCGGCAAAAGCGCAGAATGTTGCTCCAAACATAACCAGGCCGGATGCAAGCGACCCCATCAGATACCCGTCAGGCACATACACGGGCTTTCTCTGTCTGATGACGATAAGAAAACCCACGATCATCATTACGGCTCCCGTGATGCCGGTCGCCAGAATGATATGCCACAAGGTCGGGCTCTGCCTGCCGACAATACCCTGCCCTATTTTCATGAGTGCCATGAAAAAACCTTCGTTCAAGGCCCAAAGAATCCACTCCATTGCTCATCCTCCTCGTATGAGAAACCTAAGGTGCTACCTACTGTTTATCATATCACAAAACACAGAGACATGCAATCGTGTCTTAACCCCTTACATTCATCGGCAGTTCCATCCAAAACGTACTCCCCTTGTTGATACCTTCGGAGTGCGCGCCGACATTGCCCCCGTGATCCTGGATGACGCGCTTGGCAAAATAAATACCGATACCCATGCCGTTGGGGTCGTGCTGTTTTGCCTCCTCCGTACGGCTGAATTTGCCGAACAATTTCCAGATGTCCTCTTTTTTAATGCCCATGCCGCTATCACGCACTTCCAGACGCGCCCACTTGCCGTCCGGCCCTTGCATGGGCGACAGCGTCACGCGCACCTCGCCCGTGTCCGTATATTTGACCGCATTATCCACATAATTCACCACCGCTTCCCGCAGTTTGTCAGCGTCAAAGACAAAAGACGCCGACCCAAGTTTATTTTCAAACACGAGTACAACGCCTTTTTTCTCCGCGCTTGCCTTGAACTTATCAATCACTTCCGTCACCATCGCCGAAAAATCATGCGCCGCATATTCGTATTTTATTCTCCCCGACTCAATGCGCGACAAATCAAGCAAACTCGCCACCAATTTTATCAATTGATCGGTCGAGAATTGCACCTTGCCCAGCGCCTCCTTTGCCCCTGCCGAGATACCGTCAATCGTCCCCTCAAGCATAAGCGACACATATCCCTTGATGATCGTCAGCGGCCCCCGCAACTGGTGCCCCGCCATCCCCACAAACTCCGATTTCAACACATCCAACTCCTTCAACCGCTCGTTCAGACGCCCCAACTCCTCCCTCTGCTCCACTTCCCGCCGAACACTACGAATGAGAAAAATACTAAAAATAAAAACCAGGACGAAGATCGCTATCCTAAAGATGAGTTCGGAAAAACCTTGCGTAGCAAGTACCTCAAACAGTGTTACTACCGCCAAGATGAATGCAAGGACCTCGGTTGCAATTACTTTGGATCCGAATATGTGATGTCTTAAAACCGCATATGCGCTCAATACGGCGAAAGGAAAAGTGAATACTGCGCTAAGAGGCAAAAATGTAAAGTTTTCAAAAAAAGCCGGTAGGATGAAGTTGAGCGGAATGATCAATCCAAACATCAGAAGCGTCCCAACAAGCATCATTTCTAACTGTTCGCGCTCCTCGCGTGATCCTCGCATTAATTTCCTGAGCAGGATGTACAGAGCGCCTCCTACCAGTCCCATCGAAACGAGGCCAAAAAGAATAAGGCCAGGCCCTTTCGTGTTTTCCGGCACACCCGCAGGAGAAAAACCAGTGACCTCGGAGGACACGAGTGGCGTAAGCGTCATGAGTGCTGTTAAGAGAACGACGGGAACGAGGCCAAATATGTATTTTTTTGAGAAAAACACACGCTCTGCCGCAAAGACATAAAAGAGTTGGAAGATTGCAAAGGACTGCAATACGGCAAAGAAAAAGACCATGCGCAATGACCAAAGAGCAAAGAGAGGATTATGGGTCTGATAATGAAGATAGTTTGCGATACCCCAGAGAATGGTCACCACGCAAAATCCAAGGAATGTTTTGTTGGTTATACTCTTTCTATTGTTCAGGAATACGACAAAACCCAGGATACCCGTCGACGCAATCGCAACACCAACGGAAAATAAATCAAGATTTTGCAAGGACCAGTTCATGTAGAAGATTTGTCTGTGAGCTAATTTTTTACGATAAAATTCTCCAGAGGAAACCTTGAAGTACGCGCAGATGGCTCACCATCATATCCCATCCGAAACATGATAGCCACACTCTCATGCTCTACGTCAAAAATCTTCTGTACTATTTTGTAGTGCTTTTGCACCTGCGCTATATGCTCAGTACTAAATCGCTTTGAAGCACCCCCATCAATCGCCTGCATGAAGAACAGAACACCCGTAAGAGGTTGAAATGCGAGCCCATGTTTGGTAGCTGTAAGCCAGATGCGCTGAAGCGCTCTCCCGATATTTATATAATCTAGATCATATTTGGTTTCCGTCATAAGAACGCCCATCGCAGAGGCTGCCTGATAGACATTCTGGTTTCCTTTTTTAATCAGCGTGGAAAATCCTATTGTATTCAAAAAGGAGACAAGTGGCCAAGATTGGAACATCCTAAACAAAAAATGGGCCGGAGGCGGAAGTTCAAGGGTATCAATATAAAATCCGGGATTCCTTTCATCCTTACTTTTTGTCCATGTAAGATGTTCAAATAAGAAATGATGCAGGGCACGATTTTCAAACACAATCTTTTCATTCAGCGCACCTACTTCCGCCAACCGCATAATCGCAACCGGATCTTCTGTCAGCTTCAGCTTCACTTCACCGATACCCGTTATACTCTGCGCAATTCTTTCCCGATGCTCGGATAACAAGGGAATTTTTTTATACGGTTTCCTATTGGTACAACGCTGGGCAATATATGGAAAAAGTCCGCTTTCATCTTGTTCCTCAGCCGCAGTGAAATGAAATCTACTTATAAGCTTAGGATTTGCGTTTTCAGGAAAAAGCTCAAGACGCGCATGATGGCCCAAGGCAACGGCGGCAATAAAAATATTCTCGATGAGACAGCCGTGACTAACGAGATGAGAGCGTTGGTTATGGTTATATACAGAAGTATCACGCTGTGCATTGTTAAAAATATCGACCTTATTGCCGTCAATGCTAAATAACCATGGTTGAGAATTTTCTCCCGATGGTGCAGAAATCCCCGCTTGAAGAATTTGCCGGATGCCTTCGCTCATAGCTCTACAGTACTATAGTTCCTTTCTAACAAGCAATGCTGCCCTTTGGGCGGAAAATTATCTGTGGATAACTATTGTTGCTGATCTTTGACAGCTTATCTATGCTATTTCTAATACTGATCACGTATGGTATCCATGCGCACATATCAGCGGTGTGGTTCTTTGAAAGGATAGTCAATAGACACCGCAGTTTCTGATCTGAGCAGGCGGGGTTTTTTCAAGGGTATCGGCGCAATCGCACTCGGCGGCAGTGCCGCTCTACTGCTGAAACCACAAACCGCACAGGCGGCTATGCCGTGGCACGGATATACTCACGCACAACGCAATAGCTGATCCTCAATCGCACAAGCCAGATTTTGCATTCAAGACAATGAGGGAAATCACTCGCAATCTGCTCACTTTTTTAGCCCCACTTCACGCCAAGGAACCAATTTTCATGCCCTACTTCTTGATGAGACGCTACCTTCATTTTTGCCGAAAACCTTTTATCTTCAACGGCCCCACAGATTTCATTGCTTCTTTATATTCCCTAAAAGGCGGTATGCCGTATTCTTTTCTCCTCTTGTCTAGAGTTTTAAAATCTTTAATCGGCCGATAGGTAAATACCTTTTTTATTCACATAAAATTGTGTACCAAATAACTGTGCCCTCTTGGTATTAACAAGTATCCTGTCCGTAAGAAATGCGATATTTTCTCGAGAGATAATGTGAGGATTGCGCTGATAAATTTCCTGCATAAGCGCCAAGCATTTCTTTTGAAACCTCACATTGTGGTCTGCATGTTGAATGATGAGCCATGCATTGCGGCTTGCCTTTTCTCCGACTAAGTCAATAGTGGGCCAGCCGTATTTTGCTATAATCTTTTTGAGCCGCTCCGTATTCTCCACGAGGAATATCTACCTCTACGGCGCATGCTGCTGCGAAAATCTCCGGGGAGATATCTTCCGAAGCATACCAACTATGGCATCTGAAATCAAGAGGCCCGTTCGATCCTCCAACCAATACCATTGACCATTAGGGTTTATCTCTAAAAAGTAGGTCTTGCCGTCTCTGCCTACCACGAAGTCAAGTGCGCCAAACGAGAGGCGGAGCTTGCGGAGTAACCAAAAACAGAAAGCAGAGATCCTCTCGGGTAGAACGGTCGGTGAATAGGAAAGTTTATCCATCAACTCAGGATATCTCCAATCAACGGCATGAGATATATCTACCAACGGCTCAATCTTGACGGGGAAAATTTCATCCCCAACCACGGTGATCCTCAATTCATATGCTTTTTCAACGAACTCCTGAAGAAGCGATGGTGTATGTTTTACCAGGTCGAGGTTCTCAAGGTGCCGATTGGTCACCAACGTTGCTGGAATACTAAACGATTTTTCACCATAATCGAGAAGTTCGCCTTGTATCGCCTTGAAGACGATCCTGCCCCCACACTCGTTGAAAAACTCTTCCACCCTCTCCGGATTATTTGTGATAATCGTTTTTGGTACTCTGAACCCCGCTTCTCTCGCAAGAAAAAGTTGATAAACCTTTTTTCTTGCGGCATTCAGATAAGTCGGATTATTCAGCCAAAAGGCATCCGGCATACTCATCCATAAACCCTCCAATAAATTCATAATCTCCTCTTCCGCATACATTCTCTGCACCGGGTCTTTAAGCTTGAGATGGAGGGAATTCGGACGCCGATACCATACGCTTTTTATATCTGCCAATGACACTATACCGTCTGCACCAGTAATCTCAAACCCAAATAGGTTTTTACTGGTGCAGAAATTGAGTTGTAATTCGCCATCTGCGAATATATCGGCATCAAATCGAAATACTCTTTGATTTTGTTGCCGTAACTTCGAGATTACTACATCCGTGTGTTGACCATCTTTCGAATTAGTGAGAACCAAAATTACATTGTCCACTTTTCCGACTCCTTAAAGTTATCAAGGCACTAAACCACACTCATCACTATAGAAGTGATACTCCTGCATTTGTTAATTGTCAATGTCATGTATCCGTCCACCACCTCTGCACTCTTCTTTTACGATTGCCCCCTCACCCACTTTTGCTTGCCGCCGGGCTTGAAGTGTTTGGGATCCTGATACGGCCATAAAATGATTTTAGGCGCTATTTTTCGCTGGATACTTTCGTTTGCCCAAAAATCCCGCCATTCCGAATTTTCTTTGTTGAGCCATGTAATAATCGCGTCATAGGATTTTTGCCGCAATACATCGCTCTCTTGCGCCGTTGGCCGCAATTCTATATTGATCTCAAAATATTGATTTTGCTCCTCGTTATATCCCACATGCATGCTAAACTTTCCGGTCAATGATTTCTGAAGCTCTGCATCTTCCAACGCCTTGCGGATACTCTCTGGAAATACGTTGACGCTATAAATGTTCACGGTAAAATCTGTACGCTCTGCCACATAGACAAAGGGTAGATGCCAAACCGTATCGCTGATTCCTACTTTCTTTGCCTCCTGCACCAGATCAATACCGTGCCGCGCATAAATATCGGCAAACTCCCGGAGCGTGTATACATTGCCGCGATCTTTAAGATCATAGCGCATGAGCGGCAAACCGCCGCGTCCGGAGCAAAGCAGGTGCCCGTCTATCTGCTCGAAGAAGTAGAGTTCGGGAATGAATTGCGTCAGCGTCGGTAGGCGACTTGTCTCGGAAAATATGTCGCCGTACAGCGCCGCATCTTTTACGGCAAAGCGCCGCGCAAGGATAGAGAGCGGTGTCTCATGGGACATAGTGCCTAAATCCGCAGTGCCATAATGATTGATAGTCCCACGATAGATATCGCGCACACCGCCTTTTTGTTTGATGTAATCCCGATACCCCTCTGTAAATCCCTCTGCCGCAAAAAAATACTTCATAGAATACCGAGACCATTCGATGCCTGCATCTATGCCATCGTCAATGAGATCTTTCACGAGCGGCGCATACCCACCAAGAATTATCTGATCGAAACGGTGTGCAAGTCCCTTGATGGCTTTCAGTGTTTCAATCTTATCCGCTCCTGGTGTAATAATGGTAAGCGGGTAATCGCCCTTATCAGATAGATATTTGACCGCCTGATATGAAAACATACCGCCTATCCAAACGCCGAGCGCAAAACAATCAATGAAAAGCGTTGATTTTTTATCAATCCCGAAATAATCAACAAAAACGAGCTCTGCGGTAAGGGCAAATTGCTCGTCCTGAAAGCGCGTTCTGGGAAAATAGAACGGCTCGCCTGTTGACCCTGACGTAGATGCGATGGTCCACTGTCCTTCGGAGAATTTCTCATCCCAACACAGCGCTTCAAGCGGATAGGACAGGAGATAATTTTGTTTGTCCGTGATTGGCACGCGCTTGAAATCCTCTATGGTCTTTACTGACTTCGCATCAAAATCCCTCTTTTCCAGAAAATCCTTGTACGCCGGTACGCGGTCTGCCATCTCCCAGAACAACTTTAGCGCATCTTTTTCCCCCCGTTGCATCCAATACTCCTCCGGATTTCCTTTCAACTCTCTCAATAAACCTGGAGCGTTCTTCTTAAATTTTTCCACAATCGGCATGATGAATATGTTATTAGACATACTGCTTAAAGATTTTTACGACATTCCTGCTCCAAATTTAGCCGGTGCTTAAGCCATCCCAATGCCACTAAGGCACTCGATGTAATCTTTAAGCAGTATATCTATTCTACACATGCAGGACCTCGTCTATTTTTTTTGCAAATCTGCGGGCCACGGCTACGCGCTTTTTCCTGCGGGGCTTTGAATCGTAGCTGGGTTCCAATTTTTCGTCCAGCGATATGATCGCGCGGTTGCTGACGAGTGGCTGGCCAGTTAGAATTTTCCTCGAACAATATGCGAGGGCACAGGCATTGAGCAAAGCGGACCCGCCGAGTTGAGGCCAAGTTACGATCGTCTTCCCGATCTCTGCAAGCGATTCCTGCATGCGCAGGGGTACGTTCTCGGGTCCAACATGTCGCGCGACAGTAAATCCCGCCTTCATCTTTGGCAATGCATTCAGTTCTTCGTAGGATACCTTACCAAGTCGCCCATGGAAAATCGGGGTCTTCGGATACAGATCATACCGTTCGATGTCTACCACCGCATTATCTCCATCGTCAGTTCCCATTATCACGGGGATGCCCAATCTTTTTGCATATTCTCGGACGCGGTGTTTTATCGCGAGATTATCAATCTCCTCAATGATGACATTCGCCTTTGGCGGCCCCTCAAAAAATTTCTTCATATTCTGATCGGTCAGCCCTTCAGGAAAGAGATCTATCCTGGCATACGGATTGAGCGCATATATCTGCCGCGCCGTCATTTCGGCTTTTGAGACGCCCAGTGATTCCACGCCCGCGCGGATACGGTTGGTATTGGAAAGCGCCAGCCGATCATAGTCCGCGAGCCGCATATGCCTGCCACCGCCAGAAAGTACTATCGCCAAAGCCACACTATTGCCGACGGAAAGACCCGCGATGCCGATAACGGAATTATAAAATTTCTTTTGTTCGTCCGCAGTGATCAGATTGCGATTGCGCGCCGTGCGCACCATCTGGAACTCTTTGTCTTCAAGGATATGTGATAGCGCGGAGAGCCATGGGAAATACACCCACCGTCCGCTCTGCCAAAGCGATTTTTTCTTCCGAAGATTCGTAAAATATGCCTGAAACTTCTCCTCAAACCCATGGGCGTATACGATTCCAGGATTCAGAATACCAAAATACTCGCGCATCTGTTCCTCATAATCATCGCTCACGTGCCTGATAGCATGCCCCCGTATGAGACGCGAAAGCCGCTGCCGATCCCCTTGTTTTTCCGCATTGAAAATCTGCGGCAAAGAAGATGCCATCACTTGGGACTTCTCATATAATGCGCGTTCGAGATCCATTAAGTATTTCCGTTAAAATATTTCTCGGCAAATTCGTCGGCGACCATGTGCGTGGGACGGCGAGTCCGCCGAGCGGCGGCAAAAATATTCTCAAGGTTTTTTCGTATGCGCAGGACGCGCCGCAGGACGCGCTTTGCGTCAAAATCATGGTGTTCATACTCGTCGACAACCGAAATGAGGCCGCCGGCGTTTACCACATAGTCAGGCGCGTACAAAATCCCGCGTCTGTGCAAAATATCGCCTGCTTTTCGGTCTTCTAATTGGCTATTGGCGCCACCTACGACAATGCGCGCCGCGACTTCTCCCGCCTTTTTTCTGGTGATTGAACGACTCACCGCACACGGAGAAAAAACATCAACTTTCTCGCGGTAAATATCAGCCGCCCTGACGGCTTGGACCCTAGGAAACACCCGGATAATGGCGCTGACTTGCGATCGGTTAGTGTCGGCAATGACGATTCGCTTGCTTTCCTTATATAGGAGACGCACCAATGCGCCACCTATCTTACCGACACCTTGAATAGCGAATGTCCGTCCCGCTATATCATCGCTTCCAAATACTTCTTTCAAAGATGCCTTGATGCCATGCAGAATACCAAATGCCGTGGACTGCGTTACGTTTCCTTTCATCCCTACCATATATTTACTCGCCCGACGCATGACGGCGAGATCATCTTGATTAAGTCCGACATCCGTACCGGTGACAAAACGTCCGGAAAGATAATTCACCCGTTCAGCATATGCTTTCAACAGCATAGACCGCCTACCATTCAGATGCGCAGGCATCATAAGCACCGCCTTGGCGCCGCCATAGGGCAATCCCGCCATCGCGAGTTTGTACGACATCGTGCGTGCAAGGCCGAGCGCGTCACGCAGTGCCGCCATCTCCGAGGGATATTTCCAAAAACGAGTCGCGCCAAATGACGGCCGTTCAGTGGACCCGCGATGCACCGCTATAAACCCGCGCAAACCAGATTTTGAATCATGGATGAATGTGGCGGATTGATGGTGGTCGAATTCCGGCAGTTTTTCAATTACCATGTCTGACATAATCGGTTTTATCAGTGTATAAAAACACAAGACCCCTCTTTCAAGAGGGGTCTTTTTCGCACACTTTTTTACCCGCGAGTTCACACATTATTCCGCCCTGCATCATCATCCGACCGCACACACCCTGCCAGCGCCTATTCAGCGCCATGCCGCCATACATATTCGGTCCTCCGCAGTAGTTCGTCATCTTTGAATTATAGCACCTACAGGAATACTTGTCAAATCGCTCCCTGCCTTGGCGCTTATCGCTATATATGCGCATCATACCGATCCGCACAAAAAACGCAACCACATCCCCTATCCGAAGGCTGGAGAGAGGCCGCCGGGAACTGGGCGGCGCTGGGCTGATTCTTTTTCCGGCGCGCTGAATGTTTTTTTGAATGCAGAGGCGAGTTCCTTGCTCTCAATCACGACGGCGAAGTTCTCGGCGCTTGAGATGAATACCACGCGATCGTCGTAGACGTTGATTTCTGAAGATGCATCCGTGTCTTCACGGGATGCAAACACCGCTTTGCGCAGTATCTCTTTGCCTTCTGCCACGGCTTTCTTGCCGCCGGTCACTGCAGTCGGCGTGACGAGCCGCATCCTGATCGTCGGTCTCTTGTGAGCGTCGTCGTTCGCTTCCGACGCGTCGTGCATGAATGACGCGTGCACGCGGATGCCCTCAAGGGATGAAAGGGTGTCTTCGTAGACAGTTTTTATGCCTTTGGCTCCTTGGAACAGTTGGACTTTTGGCGCGGGCGCCAATTCTTTGCGTGATGCTTTCAATGCAGGCAATAGTTTTTTTGCCGTGTCCGCCATGCTCGTATACCGCTTGGCCGTATCCTGCAGATGCTGAATCAATTGCTCGGGCGGCGTTGAATTGTACAATTTCACTCTCTGCCGTTCGGTGACGCTCACCAGACCGCGTTCAAGCAAAGCATCAAGTATGACGTAGGTGGTGCTCCTTTTGATGCGGGCTTTTTGGGCAATGTCGCTCGCTACCGCCGAGCCAATCTCAACAATGGTCAAATACACGTCCGCTTCCTTCTCTGAAAACCCAAGTTCCCGTATTTTTTGCTTCATCATACTGTCTATAATAAAAGATAACGGTCGTCTGTCAAGATTTTTTGAACGCTGACGCGATCAGCATGTCGAGAAGTCGGGAGAAAGAAATGCCGAGCGCGGCCGCGGCTTGGGGCAGTAAGCTCGTGGGCGTCATGCCCGGAATGGTGTTGATTTCAAGAACATACGCCCGCCCTTTGGCGTCCAGGATAAAATCCGTGCGCGACATGCCCCGGCACCCGATAAGACGGTGTGCTTTGGCCGCCGCATCCTGCAATTCTTTTATTTTTTTTGCGGACAGGCCTGGCGGCGGGATGAGGTGATCACTGCCGCCGTCAGCGTATTTGGACGCATAATCGTAAAAATCACCCTTGCGCGGTACGATCTCTATGGGCGGCAGGGATAGAAGCACGCCGTGGGCCTGCTCAAGCACGCCGCACGTTATTTCCCGACCGCGTACATATTTCTGGAACATGATCTCGTTGGAGTGGCGCAATGCCTCTGCGGCGGCGCGGGGCAATTCGCTTTTTTTTCTGACAATAGTAACACCTATGCTGGATCCATGGTCTGCGGGCTTGACCACGAGCGGCAAGCCGAAACGCTTCACGGCAGAGCGGAAGATCTTTTCCGCACCGCTCGCAAAGTCACTTTTGACCGCTACTTGAAAGTCAGGCACCAGAAGTCCCGCATCGCGGAAAATGGACAGGGTGCGCGGCTTGTCCATACCAAGCGCTGACGCGCGCACACCCGAGCCCGTATACGGCACGCCCAGGGCATCCAAAAGTCCCTGCACGGTCCCGTCTTCTCCGTATTTTCCGTGAAGGGCGATAAAAACTACGTCTGCGGTGATACCAGCAACCGTGGCATTACGCCTCGCGAGCGCGCGGCCATGGTCTCCTGTACCCAGCATTTTCGGAGGTGACACCTCAGAAATAAGCCATTCTCCCTTCTTACTGATGGTCACTGGCTCGACGAGATATTTTTTTGCATCCAAATGCGTGAGCACTTCCCTGCCCCCCGCGAGCGACACCTCGTGCTCTGCCGACGGCCCGCCCATCAACACCATCACTTTTATCTTTCTTTTCGCCATATCCGCATGCTAATCCCCCGCTTGATTTTAAACAAATTCATGCTAGTATTTGTCTCATTGTCCCCCTATAGCTCAATGGTAGAGCAGCGGACTTTTAATCCGTTGATCGTGGTTCGAGCCCACGTGGGGGGATACATATCGTATAACAGATAATTGCGCGACACCTTTAGCTATGCTATAATCTTATTCATGGCTACCATCACCATACAAAGAATGAAAGAACGCACTGCGCGGGTGCAGATCAATCTTGATCAGTGGGAACGGCTTGCTGATATCTTTGGATTTTATCAGCCCCAATTTCTTTCTACCCTAAAGCAGTCCCTCAAAGAATCACGAAGCGGGAAAGTGCGAAATATCTCATCTCTCCGGGAATTGGAGTAGGCCTCTTCTCTTTCACATGCTGGATATATCAGCAACCGAGACGTTTACGCGGCTGTACCAAAAACTGCCAAAGCGCATCCAAGCTAAAGCGGCTTCAAAAACTGATACATTCCGGCGGAATCCCTTTCATCCGTCTCTGCGTACAAAAAAGCTGGAGCCGCATCATGAAGACGTGTGGAGCTTTTGGATTGATAAAAACTATCGCATCAAATTTCGCTTCTTGGACACACGCCAAGTCCACCTCCTTTACGTCGGCGACCGCAAAGATATTTACCGTTAAATACGGGCCCGTAGCTCAATGGCAAAGCAACCGGTTTGCATCCGGTAGATGGGAGTTCGATTCTCCCCGGGTCCACTCGTTACGTCACATAATAGAAATTCTCATTTATGATCACACGGGAGTGATTCTTCTATGAAGAAGTTGCTGTCTATTGAATCGATTTTTTGACCGTTCCTCTCGTAGATTACAGACAGAAGAGCAGTAGCTTTTTGATATATTGTCTCGCCCACAAGATTCTTTGTATGGAAATATATTTCCATTGGTCCATATCTACCATCTCCGGGCCGGTTGTTTCCATAGTAAGTTGGCAATGATTCACTTATGTCGAACTTAATAGGTGAATTATTATCGTACGGAACTAAGTTCTTTTTATACGGTGTGCATCCAAAGTCACCTCCGTCTCTGTCAATAAATCTATAGCTATCTATAGCACCCCCTCCTTTCCCCTTGAAGTAAAGATCATAAACGCCGTCTTCCTCTTTCTTCTTTTGGATTAAAAAGGTTGGCCGATACTCAGCTTCGGCCAGTTGTTTAGTAGTTTCATTCTGTTGGGTAGCGATCTTGTTCTGCTGATTACCAATGTGAATTTGAAATGCACCAATAATAGAAGCTGCTACCAAAGCCCCAAAAAGCAATGTAATCTCTAGAAACTTGAGTGCTAGATCAAGATTCCTCCTGCTTTTTTTATCCTCACACGGAGACATACAGGCCTATACTATCCCTCGGAGTACATAGTGTCTACAGATGTATTAAACAATCTTTTCCAAAAGATAAATTCGCGCCCATCGTAACGGGTGCGGGCGGACGACAACGCAGTGCGAAAGAGAAAAAGGGAGACCACGTGGGTCTCCCCATTTTTTGCTTGCCTGCGTCTTGTCCATTTCCTTTTTGTGCCCTTTTCGCGTTATGCTCTCTGCATGGTAGAGACCCATTACTTTTATGCATATCTCCTGCCTGATGGCGCCCACGGCGTGGCGGACACATGGGAGGAATGCGAGCAATATGTCAAAGGAAAGCCAGATGCGCGATTCCGCAAATTCCGGACGCGGGAGCAAGCCGAGGCGTGGCTTGCCGAGGGCGCGGATTATCGCGCAAAAGCCGTGGTGGCATCGGGCATTTATTTTGACGCGGGCACCGGCAGGGGCAATGGCGTGGAAGTCAGCGTAACGGACGAAAAAGGAAATGATCTCTTATGGAAAGTATTGCCTAAAGAAAAAATAAACCGATTCGGCAAACACTGGATATTCAAAGACGCGAGCAATAACTATGGAGAACTTCTGGCGTGCTTTTTTGCATTGGAAATCGCCCTGCAGGACGACGCCAAAAAGGTGTTCGGCGACAGCAAACTCGTCGTGGAATACTGGTCAAAAGGATATATTAAAAAAGAAGACGTGGATCCCGAAACCGTCGCCCTTGCCGAAAAAGTGAAAAACCTGCGGGATGTGTTTGAATCCCAGGGCGGCACGCTCGCCCGCGTCCACGGAGACGAAAACCCCGCCGACTTGGGATTCCACCGATAGAGAAAAGATAAAATGAAAAGGGCACAGGTTTTCACCTGTGCCGCGTTGCTGTCTGCCCGAGACCCTCTTGTCGCGGGCGGGAATTAACTTTTACTCTTTTGCCGCCTCCTCTGTGGGGAGATAACATCTCACCTCCGACTCCATCATAAACTGACAGCCGTTCGCGATCTGAACGGCATCCGAGAACGCCACTTCCGCGTCATGCAACTTGGCGTCCAACTCTTGGCCTCCCATTAAATCACCGGTGGCCTCAGCGAAGGAAACGGGTGAAGCACCATCGGCATACTTCCCTGCCAATAGCGCAATCTGTGAATCAAGATGCTGGATCTCGGCAGCAAGCTCCACAAGCTTGCTTCTCACGACACCTCTCTGTATCCTCCTGAATGGCTCTGTCACTTTTCTAGTCATGTCAAAGCCGAAAATCGTCTGGAATTTTTCGCTTGCCAGCGCCATGTTCCATTCCTCCATGAGGCAGATGCCGCGAAGCCCTCGCGGCGAGAGTAAAACAAAATTTTAATGAACCGTGCCTATATACTAGCATAACAGAACTGTATTGTCAATATCTCCTCCTGCTTGCCGCGTTGTATACTGGATGGCATGAAAAAGGCGCATATCTGGGTGCTTTTGGGGATTATGGCCTTGGGGGCTTTTTTGCGTTTTTATCTCATCACGGAAATACCGCCCGGGCTGTATCCTGACGAGGCGATGAACGGCAACAATGCCCTGGAAGCGCTGGCAACTGGCGACTTCAAGATATTTTATCCGGAAAACAACGGCCGCGAAGGGCTGTTCATAAACATCCAGGCGCTTTCAGTGGCGGCGTTTGGCAATACGCCATGGGCGTTGCGCATGGTCTCGGCATCTTTCGGCACGCTCACGATTCTCGGCGTATATCTGGCGAGCCGCGAGATATTCCGGCGGCGCGGCCCGGCGCTCTTTGCCGCGTTTTTTATTGCCGCAAGTTATTGGCATATCAATTTCTCGCGCATCGGGTTCCGCGCGATCATGGTCCCGTTTCTCGCCGCATTCGGCATATATTTCCTGCTCAAAGGCCTGCGGCGTGGCTCCACGCTTGATCTCGTGCTCGCGGGCATTTTGACGGGCCTGGGATTGCACACCTATATCGCCTTCCGTTTTATGGGGGCAGTATTTGCCGTGCCGCTTGCCTGGTATCTATGGCGATGGAAGAGATCGCGCAATAGCGAAAAAACCGCATGCACCCCGTGCGCCGTGGCTCTCTACGCTTTTGTCGTATTCGTGACCGTACTTCCCCTTGTTTTCTATTTTGTCCAGCATCCGCAGGACTTTGCCGGGCGAGCAAATGATGTATCCGTTTTCGCCGCCGCAGATCCCCTCAAGGAATTCGGAAAATCAACCGCTCTGACACTGGGCATGTTTTTCTGGAGCGGCGACTGCAACTGGCGGCATAACTTCAATTGCCAGCCAGCACTAAACCCCCTTGTGGCGCTCTTTACTCTCATAGGTATCCTCCAACTAACGAGGTTAAACCTCGTTAGTTGGAGAAGGTGGCTGATTGCGATATGGGCACTAGGGCTCATGCTTCCGGCGGTTCTTACCCGCGAGGGCATCCCCCATGCACTGCGCACGATTGGTATGATTCCCCCCCTCTTCCTGCTGGCGGGCGTGGGAGCTGATGGCGTGCGTCTTGGCATAACAAGCTGGATAGACAAAGAGAAAGCGAAATGGCCGCAGTACGAGCGCCAGCTTGGACGGCTCCGGTATGAACTGCTCTTTCTTTTTGTCCTGGCACTCCTCGTTGTTCCCTTCGTGACCTATCGCGCGTACTTCCTGCACTGGAGCAATCATCCCAAGACATACGAGGCCTTTGACACGTCGAACTATCACATGGCGCAATACCTCGCCGCACTGCCCAAAGACGTAAAAAAATACGTCATCGTCAATGCGCGCGGCGTTGATGTCCGCGGCATTCCCATGCCGGCGCAAACCGTCATGTTTGTCACCGATTCTTTCACGTCTGCGAGGCAGTCAGCCGCACACATTCGTTATATCGTGGTCGCGCCCGGTATAGCCCCGCCTGCGCAAGACATGGTATCCGCGGAAAAAACCGTCATCACTTTTGCCGACAGCAGTGACACTCCCGGTATCACTGCGACACAACGCGCATTTCCCGCATTCCGAGTGCATGTGCCCGGCGACTTTGTTATTTTGCAAAACTTTTGATCATACCCCTATCCTGATATAATGACCTATATGTTCAGATCACACGCCCCCGCGTGGGCATTGCTGACAATCATGCTCGTGCTCATGGTCGGCTCCGTATGGAACGACGCGGCGACCGTGGACGAGCTTGCTCACATCCCGTCGGGCTTTGGCTATGTCACCCAGTTGGACTACCGCCTCAATCCCGAGCACCCGCCGCTTGTCAAAGCGCTCTCTGCGTTGAGCGCCGAGATCGCCGTGCGCCCGCACTTCCCGACCGAGACCGTGCACTGGCAGGAAGAAGTCAACAGCCAGTGGGCGCAGGGCGCCGTATTTCTCTACGGCCTCGGCAATGACGCGGATAGGATTATATTCTGGTCTCGTATTCCCCTCATCCTCCTCACCGCCTTTTTCTCCTGGCTTTTTTACCAATGGACGCGCAGGCGTTTCGGAGGCGTTGTCGCACTTTTGACGCTCGCCCTTATCGCCTTTTCCCCTACCATCCTGGCGCACGGGCGGCTGGTGACGACCGATATGGGCGCTACGCTCGGTTTTTTCATCGGTATCGCGAGTTTCATCGCATTCCTTGAGCGCCCGAATTGGCGCAGGGTTGCGGTTGCCGGCGTGCTCTTCGGCATAGCCCAGCTGTTGAAATTCTCCGTCGTGCTTCTCATCCCCGTGTACGGCATCCTCCTGACGGCGTGGGTGCTTTCCCTGCCTAATCTCTACCGCCGCGAACGCTTGCGCATCCTCCTGCACATGGCGGGCAGGGCTGTTCTCATCGGCCTCATCGGCGTGGTCGTGATTTCATCGGTCTACGCCATCTTTGTCTGGCATTATCCTGCACAGCGGCAGGCGCGCGATACGCAATTTTTGCTCGGCTCCCACGGATTCCGCCCGATGGTAGACCTAGATCTCGCCCTTATCAAAAATCCCGTCACGCGGCCGTTCGCCGAATACCTGCTCGGTTTTCTCATGGTCCAACAGCGCTCCGCAGGCGGCAACACCGCGTATTTCCTGGGTGAAGTGTCCGCCGCCGGATCGCGATGGTATTTCCCCGTGCTGTATGTCTTGAAAGAGCCCCTGCCGATCCATCTTCTTACTGCCATTGCTCTGGCGCTGGCCGCCGCCAAGTACCGCGCGAGCCGACGTATCCAAAAAGAACGCAGAGGAATGTTGCGCCGGTGGATCGCGGGTCATTTTGCCGAGTTTTCAGCGTTTGTTTTTATCGCCGTCTACTGGGCGTTTTCTGTCCAATCACCGCTCAACATCGGCATCCGCCACGTACTGCCCACCTTCCCTTTTCTATACCTCCTCGTAGCGCGGCAGATCGCGGACGCTATCGTCCGACACCGCAAAAATAATCCGCGCAATCTGGGCGAGTGGCTGAAAGATATGTATCAAAAATATATCGCCTCACTCGCGCGCTATGCACTCGTTGCCGTCCTTTTTGTCTGGCTCGCCGCGGAAACCATTTTTGTATTTCCTTCATTTCTTTCGTATTATAATCAGCTCGCCGGCGGCACCGCGCAGGGGTGGCGCATCGCAGTTGATTCCAACTACGACTGGGGGCAGGACCTCAAGCGTCTCGCGCAGTTTGCGCAAGAAAATAACATACCCTCGCTCGCCCTTGACTATTTCGGCGGCGCAGATCCCTCATACTACTTCGTCAGCACGTCGTTCGTACCATGGCAATCGGCCCGCGGCCCGGCGCACGGGTGGTTTGCCGTTTCCGCTAGCACGCGCCAAAGCGCTTTCGGCGAGCCAGCTCCGGGATTCTCTCGCAGGCCGGAGGACTCATACGAATGGCTCAAAGATTATGACCCCGTGGCCCGCGCTGGCGCCTCGATCTTCATCTACCGCCTGCCGTAAAGGGAAATAAAAAGTTACTCCATTACTTGAACTTGTAGAAAACTTTGTTCCCAAATCTGACGTCAATATACGCCAGCTCATCCCGCCGGTTTCCGATTTCTGCGTCCAATACTTTTTTCAGCACGCGAAATGCATTGACAAAATCATCGTCTCGGCGAAAATAAATCGCAAACCCGTCCGCACTCCTCGCGCGGATTTCGCTTGGCGAGCGCTCGCGCAACGCGAAGCGCGTCACTTCCTGTCCCGTCGCCTCTTGTATTCCCCCGCGCAGTATCTCCAGCCGATCCATGAGTGTCAACTCAATCTGTTGCTCTCCTGCGTTCAGTATGGCGCGATCGGTTTCTACGATGAGAATAAGATTGCCCTGCGGTCGTGGCGATGATTCATACCCAAAGCCCGTGGTGTCCAGCGCCACGCAGTGCGACGGGGCAGTGCGTGGCGCCTCTGCTTCGGATTCGCTTTGGAGATCATTACACATGATGCCCCAGAATCGGCGCTCGGTTACGGCAATCGCAAGTGTATGCGGGAATGTCTTTTTTGCGCTTATTGAGGAAATCGCCGGAAATGCCCTGCGCAGGTCCTCTGCCAAGACGCTGGTGTTGGCAAGGAAATAAGAAGAGCGCGGCACGAGCAAAAAACGGCTTCCGGCAAGTCCCTGCGCTATTTTTTCCCGCACCGCATGCTCATCGAGCGTCTCAAGCCCTGAAACGGCTATATCTTTGAGTTGGAGCGCCGGAAGCATAACAGCGACAACAGACCCTATCACACCCGCCATAACCGCCCCTCCGATAAGGGCGGCCGTGAGAGATATATGCGGCATGCGCCGCGCTGGCCTGCTTTCGCGCGAGCCGTAAACAATCCTACTGGTCATGAATCACGATGCGCCGTATGAGCGGATTAATGCGCGTAAGTACTTCATACGCAGTGGTTTGAATTTTTTCTGCAATCTCATCGGCAAAAATTGCGTGCGTGCCGGTGCCTCCGATGAGAATAACTTCGTCTCCCTGTTTTACTTTTGGAATATCCGTAACATCGACAGCGGTCATATCCATGGAAATGCGGCCCAGCATCTTTGCCCTTTGGCCGCGGATGAGCGCCTCGCCTTTGCCCGAAAGCCCACGGTCAACGCCATGCCAATACCCCACAGACAGGACTGCCATGCGCGTGGGACGCCGCACCCGTTCCGTCCCATCATACCCCACTAATACTCCTTTCGGAATGCTTTTGACTTCGGACACGATCGTTTTCCATGTCAGAACCGGCTTTAGGGTAATCTTTTTACGGTACGATTCCGGTGACGGCCAATACCCATACAGCCCCATGCCTACGCGCACCATGTCCAAATGGCTTTCCGGAAATAAAAGCGTTCCGCCGCTTGCCGCAGCATGGCGGACCATGTCCCCGTACCCAGCCCGCTCCATTTCGGAGATGACACCTCTGAAAATGGCAAGTTGTTTCTCCGTGTACGCGCGATCCGCAGGGTCTTTTGCGCTTGCAAAATGCGTGAATATGCCCGCAGGTTTTATGTTGAAATACTTCAAGAGGCGAACAACGCTCGGCACGTCGGCAGGAAAAAAACCCTGTCTATGCATGCCTGTGTCTATTTTTATATGGATGGCCGGACGGCGCTTGAGCGTACCTACGACTTTGAGCGCATCCATGGTTGATACCGTGAGCATGATGTGCTGTTGAACCGCTTCCTGCATGCGAGACGCAAGAGTAAAGCCCAGTACCAGTATCGGGTTTTGTATCCCTTCCCGCCGCAGACGCAGCGCTTCGGTGATGGAATCCACGCCAAAAGAGATACGCGGCAGATGCTCCAACGCGTGAGCAGCATGCACCAGACCGTGGCCGTACGCGTTTGATTTGATTACCGCCATA
>Ga0155321_127_pt1 | contig 17747 bp, 15 predicted proteins | sample RifCSPhighO2_02_FD_106289 | JGI IMG/M metagenome (GOLD analysis project Ga0155321, IMG submission 106289) | Candidatus Sungbacteria bacterium RIFCSPHIGHO2_02_FULL_53_17
AAAAGAGATACGCGGCAGATGCTCCAACGCGTGAGCAGCATGCACCAGACCGTGGCCGTACGCGTTTGATTTGATTACCGCCATAAGCCGCGCGTCAGGCGGAATCAAACGCAAAAAACTCTCCGCATTTCTGCGGAGCGCTCGCGCATCTATTTCAATCCACGTGCGCGCATCCCTCATCGTCTGATAAAACGCATGCCGTTCATGTATGGTTGCAATGCGGGAGGAATGGCGACTGAACCGTCGTTCTGCTGATAATTTTCAAGAATCGCGATGAGCGCGCGGGAGGTGGCAAGCGCCGTGCCATTCACCGTGTGCGCCACCGCGATGCCGCCGTCTGCGATACGATACCGGATGTCCAAGTTCCGCGCCTGATAATCGGTCGTGTTGGAGGTACTGGTCACCTCTCCCCAGTCGCCCCGCCCGGGCATCCATGCTTCCAGGTCAAATTTGCGGCTCGCTTGCGTCCCGAGATCGGCCGCACACATATCAAGCACGCGATACGGAACGCCAAATTTTTGCCACAATTCTTCTTCCTGCGCAAGAAACTCTTTGTGTATTTCTCGTGACGTCTCCGGCGTTGCAAATGCGAACATCTCCACTTTGGAGAACTGATGCACGCGATACAAACCCTTTGAATATGTGCCATACGCGCCGTCTTCCCGACGGAAACAATGCGAATATCCGGCATACCGAAGAGGAAGATGACTGCCTTCCAAAATCTCTCCTGCGTGCAATGCCGCGAGCGTTACTTCAGCCGTCGCGATAAGCCCCAGATCGCTGTCCGCGATTTCGTATGTTTGCGCCTCGGGTCCAGCCGGCAGATATCCGGTGCCAAGATAGAATTTTTTGCGCGCAAGATCGGGCGTGATCACCGGCGTAAATCCCTTTTCCTGCAGAAAATCCATCGCAAAACGCACGAGGGCCAGCTCGAGCAATACCCCTTCGTTTTTCAGATAATAAAACCCCGAGCCCGCGACCTTGGCGCCCCGCTCAAAATCAAGGATGTCAAGCGCGGTACCGATCGCGAGATGATCTCGCGGTTCAAAATCTAATTGCGGCTTCTCACCCACTTCGCGCAGTACTTTGTTGTCTTTTTCGCTGAAGCCGTCCGGCGCTCCAGCATCGGTCATGTTGGGCAGTTGGTGCATGAGCGCCGCGAATTCGTCATCCGCCTGCTGTGCGGCTTCCTCTACGGCGCCGAGACGCGCTTTCATTTCCCTTGACTGCGCAATTTTCTCCTGCCGATCGTCTCCGGTAGCCGCCGCTATGCTCTCCGACAATTCGTTGTGCCGCGCGCGCAGATCGTCTCCTTCTTTGATCGCCACGCGCCGCACCTCGTCCGCCGCGAGCAATGCCGCCATGTCGAAATGCGAACCGCGCCGCTTGAGCGATTTTTCTACTTCATCCCGGTGCTCGCGCACCCATTTGGTATCAAGCATATCAGCGAATCGTTTTGAAATAATTTCTGAATGCCCGATATTCTTCGCTGTTCCCAAAATCCGATTGCTTCAAGATATATGTTTTCGGATCAATCCATTCATACGAGAGGTGCTCGTGTGAAAGCGTTATCTCCCCCGCCTTCCATTGCGCATCATACACGGCAAGAAAGACGAATCTCGGATGCGCGTCTTCTTGGCGGCGCGCCCTGCGGAAATGAAAAAAGGGTTTGCCCAGTATATATTTTACTTTCGCTCCCAATTCTTCACGCACTTCCCGCGCGATGATTTTCTCAAGCGGTGTCCGATACTCCACCTTGTCAATTCTTCCGCCTGGCAGATCCAGCCATTGATCGTCGTCATTCATGCGCAAAAGCAAAACCTTACCGCCTTTGCGAAGCAAAATCTTTAACCCCACCTGAAATGTCCCATAATCCCTTTTCATGCTTTGGGCCGCAGGGTCGGAAACAGCACGACCTCGCGGATATTTTTTACGTTGCCAAACAGCATGGCCACGCGATCAATGCCGATACCGAGGCCTGCCGCAGGCGGCATGCCGTACTCCATTGCCTCCAGAAACTCCTCGTCCACGCGCATGGCCTCCTCATCCCCTCCTTCGCGCTCACGTTCCTGGGCCATAAACCGCTCGCGCTGATCTATGGGGTCATTGAGTTCGGCAAACGCGTTGGTCAGCTCCATGCCTCCCGCAATCAGCTGGAACCGCCGCACCTCGTCAGGATTCTCTTTCCTGCGCTTGGACAGCGGCGAGAGTTCCAATGGGTGATCTATCAGAAACGTGGGCTGTATTAAATACGACCGGCAAACTTTTTTGTAAATCTCGTCAGCGATTTTTGCTTTTGACGCGCGCGGCTCAGCATCCACTCCCAATTGCCGCGCGCGGACAGCCAGAGAATCGCGCGTTTCGCCGTCATAGTCCGAGACCTGGGCGTATCGCGCAAGCACGTCTCTAAAAGTGATCCTATTGAACGGTTTTTTGAAGATGACGGTTTTCCCATCCACCATGATTTCCCCTTGTGCCCCTATTTCTTTGCCGAGTACGATAAACAAATCCTCAACAAACGCCATCATATCCTCTTCGTCCCAATAGGACGCGTAGGACTCTAGCATCGTGAATTCGGGATTGTGCGCTGCATCAATGCCCTCGTTGCGGAAACACTTGCCGATTTCAAACACCCGCTCCATACCGCCAACGAGCAGGCGCTTGAGATAGAGTTCCGGTGCAATACGCAGATAAAAGTCGGTATCGAGCGCGTGGTGATGCGTGACAAAGGGTTTGGCAATAGTGCCGCCCGGAATGGGGTGGAACATAGGCGTCTCCACCTCCACAAATCCCTTTTTTTCATGGAAATCGCGTATCGCTTTGATGAGACGCGCGCGCATGACAAACCGCTCGCGCACGCCCTCGTTCATCAGAAGATCAAGATAGCGTTTGCGAAAGCGTTCTTCCGTGTCCTGCAAACCATGCCATTTTTCCGGCAATGGCAGGAGGGACTTGGCGAGCATGGCCCACCGTGATACTTCAATCGTCTCTTCCTCTTTTTTGGTCTTGAAAAGAATACCCTCGGCTTCGATGACGTCACCAATATCAAGTGTCTCCGCCGCGAGATCATATTCACCGGCCAGAACATCTTTTTTCATATAGGCCTGCAGTTTCGCCGTACCGTCAAAAATATCCAAAAACATCGAGCCCCCGTGCTCGCGGCGCGCCATCACGCGTCCTGCCGCAACGATGGTCTTTTTTGCTTTCGCAAGCGCCGCAAATTTCTTGCGGATGTTCGCGATCGCATGGGTGCGCGCCGTTTCCGCGGGAAAGGCGTCAATGCCCCGCGTTTTCAAGAGTCCAAGTTTTTGCACGCGCTCCGCGCGAATATCTTCAAGGGCCATAGTCCCGTAAGCATACGGCAGGGGCAAGAGCGCGTAAACTTGACAGATACCTATAGATGGTATAAATTATTACTTACAGCAGTCCCCTCAATTCACCCCTCAATCATCGCGACATTTGATACTATGCAAGCAGCATCTTCGCTCCCACTTTATTGTCGGGGGCATTTCTATTTCCGAAACTTTTGGAGAATCTTGAAATCCTCCAGCATGTCGGCTTTTGACGACTGCTTGTAGAGGGCTACGGCCGGATGGAAAAGAGGAATGACGGCAATCTGCCCGTAGGATGCGGACGCGGCGAATTCTTTACCATGGATTTTGCTGATGGAGACAAGATGCGCGCCGAGACCGAATTTTTCCATGATGTATGCCATGGAAAAGCGGCCGAGCGTTGCGATGACACGCGGCTGGATAATGTTAATTTGCCGGTCGAGAAATGGCGCGTATAGGGCGAACTCTTCGGGGTTAGGGTCACGATTCATGGGCGGACGATCTTTGACGATATTGGTAATATATACCTCGTTGCGCGGCATCGCTATAGAAGCCAGCAATTCGTCGAGCACTTTTCCTGCGGCCCCGCAAAATGGTCTCCCCTGCTCCGCCTCGTTTTTTCCTGGCGCTTCGCCGACGAACATGATCGCGGCCTCGTGATCGCCCTCGCCGATCACCGGATACACTTTATTTTTCACCCGCTCGCGATAGAGCGGCGACGCTTTCAGATGCGCCACTTCGTCCCGGATGTTTCGCAATTGTTCCGTTCTGTCAGATGGCATGATTTACAGAGACACTACCCTAAGACACAGCACACGCCGATGTGATCCACGCCCCGGCCCGCATCTTTTTCTCCATCATCTATTTTCATATCCCTCATACAGGGATCGGATCCCTGTATCAATGGCTACGGCTCAAGGCGCTTGACGCCGCGATAGACGAACGAGGCATCGCGGATGCTGTCGAGACCGAGCAGTTGCATGACCATGCGGTTGGGCCCCATGCCGTATCCTCCGTGCGGCGGACAGCCGTACTTGAAAAAGTTGAGATAGAACTGCAAGGACTCAATGTTCATTCCTTTTTCTTTTGCCTGCGCCGTGAGCACCTCATACCGGTGCTCGCGCTGTGCGCCGGTTGTTACTTCCAACCCGTTCCAAAGGAGATCAAAACTTTTCGTAAGCCGTGGGTTTTCTTCGTCGCGCATGTGATAAAACGGCCGCGCTTCAATCGGATAGTCCGTAATAAAAACGAATTCATGCCCGTATTTTTCCTTCGCGTATTCCGAGATATTGCGCTCCTCTTCCGGAGAAATATCACTCTCTTTCTCGCTCGACACTCCCATGCCAGCCAATATCTTTTTGGTTTCCTTCATGGAGATTTTGGGGAAGGGCAATGACGGCATTACGACATCCCTGCCGTATGTCTTGGCGATCTCATCGCCATATTTTTCTTTTACCCGTTGAATAACATGCTGGATCGTTTTCTCTTCCTCTTCCATCACGTCATGGTGCGAGCGGATATACGACAGCTCGGTGTCATAGCCGACGAATTCGGTGGCATGGCGCGAGGTAAACGACGGCTCGGCGCGGAATACCGGTCCGACTTCAAAGACGCGTTCAAATCCGGCGGCCATGGCCATCTGCTTGTAAAACTGCGGCGACTGCGCAAGATATGCCTTGCGGTCAAAATATTTCACTTCAAATACTTCAGCCCCCGATTCGCTGGCAGTTGCAATGAGCTTTGGCGAGTGTATTTCTATGTATCCTCTTTCTATCCAGTACTCGCGAAACGCCTGCTCCATCAGGGTCCACACCTTGAACACCAACGCATACTTGTGTTTGCGCAGATCAATCCACCGCCAGTCCATGCGTATGAACGGGTCGGTTTCTTCCTGCGCTTTTTCCACCACAGGAATCGGCAATTCCGGCTCGGCGCGGGAAAGTACGGCAATGGTGTCTGCCGCGATTTCAAATCCGCCGGGCGCTTGTTTTTCGGCTTTTGCGAGCCCCGATATTTGGATCACAGATTCCAAACTCAACGCGCCCGCCATTTCCAGCGCCTCTTTTTTATCTTTGGTAATGACGATCTGGATAATGCCCGACACATCGCGTACCAGTAGGAATGTAATACTCCCCTGGTCGCGGATGGTCTGTACAAAACCGGCAATCATCACCGAGTCGCCAATATATTTTTCCACCGTGTTGATGAGTATGCGCTCCATAACAAAATGCGTGTACGGTCATCCTACCAAACAAACCGCCACCTGACAATTTTCCGTTCCGCTGCTGAAATTGCGGCTGTTTAACAGCAGGCGATAGCGCACCCGTGTTCCATGTACCCTCGTTTGTCCCAAGAGTTATCTTGCCTCAACGTAAAGCAACTTCGGCAGCGGGGCGCACTTGTCTCCCATTGCTTGTCCTCCTCCACCCGCTCATTCCGTTCCTCGATGTACCGTATCCGCTTCTCAAGATTTTCCATGACACTTCTTATACTTTTTGTAACTGCCGCAGGGGCAGGGGTCGTTTCTGCTGGGTTCTTTTTGTTTGGGGCGCGGGGATGATGCAAATGATCGTGGCTCGGAGGCGTTGATCTGGCCGAGAACGGGATTGCCTGCGGAAAGAGATGGTGGAATAATGCCAGCCGCCGCATCCGGGCGGCGGAGTTCGATGCGGGCCGGGTGGTCTTGGTGCGGCGTGCCGCCGGTTTTAAAAATCGTATGCACGATCTGGGTGCGGACGGCGGCTTGCAATTCACGGAACAGACGCGAGCCCTCGTGCTTGTATTCCACCAAGGGGTCGCGCTGGCCGTAGGCGCGCAGACGCACGCTGTCACGCATGTGCTCCATAGCGTCTAGGTGATCCATCCACAGCGTGTCAATGGTGCGCAACATGACGCCCCGCTCGCGATAGCGCATGGCCTGCAGACCTGCCTCGCGCTCGTGCTGTTCATACGCTTCCTGGAGCGTGCGCGCCAAAAACTCTACCATGCGCTCGCGGCGTTCGTCCTGACTTTCGCCGTTTTGTTCGATTTCGCGGAGTCGCGTATGAGCAACATCGGCAATCGGCGCAATGGAACGCATTGTTTCATACACTTCTTCGATATTCCAGTCCCCAGCGTTGCCTGACGTATGGAAGCCGACCACCCTTCGCAGTTCTTCTTCTATCATTTCAAAAATTTGTTCTTTCAGTCTCGCCCCCGATCTCTGATCCGAAAACAGGATCTCACGGCGCATTCTGTAGACAGCGTCGCGCTGTTTGTTGAGCACATCGTCATATTCAAGTACATGTTTGCGCGCGTCAAAATGAAATCCTTCAATTTTGCCCTGCGCGGATTCTATGGCGCGAGAGACCACTTTATTCTCAATCGGCTGGTCTTCGGGTATGCCAAACGCTTCCATCATGCGCTTGATGCGGTCCGAGCCGAAAATGCGCATGAGGTCGTCCTCGAGCGACACGAAAAAGCGCGACGCTCCTGGGTCGCCTTGGCGACCTGCGCGGCCGCGCAATTGGTTGTCTATACGCCGCGCTTCGTGCCGTTCGGTGCCGATCACATAGAGTCCGCCGGCGCCACGCACTTCTTCCCCCACATTGGTATCCGGCTCACTGCCGCCCAAAATAATGTCCACGCCGCGGCCCGCCATGTTGGTTGCGACCGTTACTGCCCCGCGCTTGCCGGCCTGCGCAATAATCAGCGCTTCCTGCTCATGGTTTTTGGCGTTCAGCACTGCGTGCGGCACACCCTCCACGGTCAGCACTTTGGAAAGCCGCTCGTTCTTTTCTATGGAAACCGTACCGATCAGCACGGGCTGTCCTTTTTCATGCCGCTCTTTTACTTCCCGCGCCAATGCCTGCAATTTGCCGCGCTCGGTGCGGAAGATAAGATCGCCCGCGTCCCGCCGAATCATGGGGCGATGCGTAGGGATAGATACCACATCCAGGCCATATACTTTATGAAATTCCTCGGCGCTGGTCTGCGCCGTGCCGGTCATGCCCGCGAGTTTTCCGTACATGCGAAAATAATTCTGGAATGTGATAGTAGCGAGCGTGCGCGATTCCTGCTGTACTGTTACGCCCTCTTTTGCCTCCACGGCCTGATGCAGACCCTCGCTCCACCGGCGTCCGGGCATAAGACGGCCGGTAAATTCGTCCACGATGATCACCTGTCCGTCCTTTACCACATAATCGCGGTCGCGCAAAAATAGAGTATGGGCGCGGAGCGAGGATTCCAAATGGCGCACAAACCGAATACCCTTTTCCTCATAAATATTCCCCACGCCCAATATCCGCTCTACGTTGTTGATACCTTCTTCCGTGATGGTTACGGCTTTCATCTTTTCGTCAAGGTTGTAATCCCTGCCTTCGGCAAGCTGTGGCACAAGCCGAGCAAACACGCCATACAAATCCCCCGATTCCGTGTCTGGCGCTGAAATAATCAGCGGTGTGCGCGCTTCGTCAATCAAAATGGAATCAACTTCGTCCACGATCGCATACGTATAATCGCGTTGGCGCAATTGCGCGGGGTCGTATTCCAAATTGTCGCGCAGATAGTCAAAGCCGAATTCGTTGTTGGTGCCGTAGGTGATGTCGGCGGCGTACGCTTCATTCCTCGTACACGGACGGAAATGATTGAGCCGCGGATCGCCGTGCGAGTGCGCGTCCTCATACGCGGGGTCGTAGATGCCAGAGAACTCATGGGCGATCACGCCCACCGATACACCAAGCGCCTCATACACCAGCCCGTTCCATCCCGCGCCAATGCGGGAGAGATAATCATTGGGCGTGACCAAATGCGCACCGCGTCCGGAAAGCGCGTTGAGATACAGCGGCAGGGTCGCCACCAGCGTCTTGCCTTCACCCGTGCGCATCTCCGCAATTTTGCCTTGATGCAGGGCAATGCCGCCGATCAATTGCACATCAAAATGCCGCTTGCCGATGCTGCGGCGCGCGGCCTCGCGCACCGCGGCAAACGCTTCGGGCAGGATACTGTCTAATGTTTCTTCTCGCAGAGATTCAACCCCTGTTGCAACAGGGGTTGAATCTCTGTTTATTCGCCGTTTGAATTCTTGCGTCAGATTTTTCAGCTCCTCGTCCGAAAGTCCGAGCATCTGTTCTTCTCTCTTGTTGGTTTCTTCCACGAGGGAACGCGTAGAGCGCACATACCGCTCATTCCCCTTGCCGAATATTTTACTCAAAAAAGACATAGGCGCACCACAAAGCATACCCCAGAATCACCCAAAAAACCAGCACGCTACATGGTATAGAAAAAGGCCGCAGCATGCGCGTGTGGCCATTGATGTCAGGGGGGCGTCCCGATCCTACTCGGGTTGATTTGGATGGTCCCGTTTGTATGCCGCCGTTGCCTCAGAGATGCACCGGTGCGTCTCCTCCGTGGCCGTAGCCCGAAACTCATCGAGCTCCTCCGCGGGAATCCCGGTCGCTCGCGACAAATTGAATGTCCGCATTTTTGCCCCCATCCGGCCGGGCAAAGGAATACGCGTACCTTGACGGTATCCGAAAGAGGAATCCATCCCCTTTCCCTCACTGATGCGCTGAAGAAGAACGTCTAAAATCTCCTGCCGCCGCTGTTCGGTCAAAGGCATACATATCTCCACGCTTTCGGTGTTGACCTAAAATATCCATATATAGGGTATCACGAATACAAATCCTGTCAAGCGTTTCTGCGAGAGTATACCCGTTCGTCCACAGCAAAATACTCTTCTACTGGCTTTTTGACACCGTACGCTTTCTTGTGATGATTTAATTCTTGGATTCCTCCTCTTGTCTTAATATTTCGTCCACATAGAGAACTTCCTCCATCTGTTCTCCCCGATACTCATGACAGATGTCCCTGACACGCATGACGATGAGAAGAGGCACTGCATCTAATGCCTCGCGAAAACGACCCTCTTTTGCGGCACCTTCAAGACCCCCTGCTCGTCCTGCGAGCCAGTTTCTCACGACCAGATAAAGGGAGCGTTGCAACTTATCCTCATCCTCGATTTTCATCACCATTCGTAGGGCGTCCTTTAGATTCCCCCTGTTGGCATAACGGTATCCCAAGGATTCATAGAAAAATTTCTGGTACTCTTTTCTTAGCTCTTCATTGGTCCCCGCAGCATCTCTGATGATGTTGTCTGCCTGCTCAACGTCGCCGCGTTGCAGGAGATCCATACCAAGCGCTTCGAGGGCTTTATGGTGATGAAACGGACTTTCTGTCTTCTGGAGCTCTCGAAGACCTTCGACATACTGACCTTTTTTTATGAGGTCGCTACCAAGTCGCCTTGTTTCCATACGGACCTCTAATTTCTTAAGGTACTCGCTCTCCTCAATATCCTCACGGGACGGCTCTGTCATACCCGGCTCTTCAGACATCGGCGTTCCTCCTTTTTCAATGTTTTTCATAATAATCACTGTGAGATGTTAGTTACTTATTACCTTTCTGATTCCGAGCCCTCTTCTCCTCCCGTCTTGGTATCATACACATCCTTGCCCTGTTTGCGAAGCATTTCGCGCCGCGCCTCGCGTTCTTGGCGCGACATGAAAAATACTTTTCCGTCTTTCGCCTCTGCCAGTGCCGAGCGTATGCCGCCGAGAAGATCCGCGTTGGATTGGCGCGCCCGGGCGTATGCTTCCGGCGACTCGTAGTCGTCGGTGGCGCCAAGATACTCCCGAAAATATATCGCCTCTACCATACGAAGCAAATCCTCCGCTGGTATCTCCTGCCGGTTGTCTGCCAGCCATACCATCATATGCTCGGGCACCGGCGCTTCTAGGGGCTCGCCGGTCTTGGAATCCATATCCACAGGCGGGCACTGATAAGGAACTTCTCTGACGTTTCCTTCGGCGTCCTCGTAGTACGTTCGTTTTTTTCCTATGCGATTAAAAAACGGTTCGGCGGTTTCCACTACTTCACCCACGACGCCTAGCAATGTCTGATTATTTGTGCGGGCTTTTTCTGCGGCGTCGCGATAAAAACTCTGGCACAGCTCACGTCCAAGTCCCTTTTGCCGCAGTTCCTCATTGGCCGCTATATGCCATATCGTAAGGATCGTCTCCTGGGGCCTGCCTTCCTGCGGCTCCAATTCCAGACATCGGGTGTTGGAAAACGCAACAACCTCGCCCTCCTGCTCCATCGCATGATAGTCATTAATTCCCTCTTTGATCGTATGGCGGAACCAATTGAGCGTTTCCGACTCTTCTTTGCCAAATTGCTCTACCATAAATTCGTGCGTCCGCTTTGCGGCTTTTTCATACGGCTTGGTTAGTTTCCGTATCGTAAATGAGTCCTTTTCTGGAGAGATGATTGTCTCGATACCGCGTTCACGAGACCGATGAAATACCGAAGCCGCCTGCAACTCCTCCGCCTTGCTCTCTACGCGGCTGGCTGATTCCTCCGGCGTCAGAGGTATATATTCGCTATGCGACACTTCGCCGCTCTTTTCCTGATGGTGTTGTCCACGCGAAAGTTCCTCCTTCATAAGTAACGTTCCTCTTTTATCTAATAATAACGGTCTACGACTCCAGCTTTTTGGTATAGAACAAAAACTTCGTCGGATCTCCCTTACCGAACACGAAAGGAATCCCGCCTTCGCTCGATTGAAATCCATGTTCAGCAAGCGATGGATCTTCACCCTCCCGATAGGTGACCACTATCTCACGGTCGCGTTCCCTTGTGATCGCACGCAACGCCTCCATCAAGCGCGATTGCGCGCCAGATGCATCGGGATCGGATCCGTACCAATAATTCGCCACCTCATTTTCGTATAAACTGTTGAGGAAGATGGAAAACCCCTCCACGGCGCCGTCCGGCGCGCGTAAAACAATACTCTCCGGCTTGAGTATCATGGTATCATCTTCTTTATGCTGAAGCAATATGTTGAGCGCCGCCTCGAATTCCTCCAGCCGCGCGGGTGCATAGAGGCGCGCCGCAAGCGTTCGCACCGCGTCCTTGTTCTCTGCAGTGATGGATTCATGCGCCATCCCTTCTGTTTGTGCGGAAGACATCTCCGATGCCTCCGTGATATTCAAAAAGTATGTAAAACGATCCCTGCCCGGGCCATAATAATCGCGCACATCAAATCCGGGAACATATCCACGTTTTTCATACAGCTTCAGTGCTACCTCCTCATTCTCAAAATCATCCGTCTCGATAGTCATAATCTTCACGCCTCTGCCGCGCGCGACATTTTCCGTCCAGTCCAGGAGGAAGCTGCCCATGCCCGTTCCCTGATAGTCAGTACCCACCGCAAACCATCCAAGACCCGCAACAATATTATGTTCCGCAGAATCTAAATGATCACGGGTCGCAAACCCAGCGCCTCCTTCAATGTCGCACGTATATATTCCCGTAATGGCAAACGGCTGATCGTCCGTATCGGTCGCAATATAATATTCGACATTCAGAGCACCCGGATGCGCGAGCGCGCGCTGTTCAAAAAATCGCTCCAGCGTTCCTTTCAAATCCTCAAAGTCAACGTCTGTCCATGAATTCTTCACCGCTTCAAGAAGCGGCTCTTTATATTCTTCCGTAAGCGCGCGGACGCGAAATGCCGTGCGTTGTTCACGCCCTTCCCGATCCTGCCGCACCAACTCATGTTCAAACAGAGGACTGTCAGGATTCTCCCAATGCGCACGTAGTTCATCCTCGCCTATCTGTCCCCGTGCATATCGTTCATTGCGCGTCAATGCCGTCTCTTCGGCTTCTCTTATTTCTTCATCTCGCTCTTTGGGACGCTCCATATAAGTATGATGAGAAGTTAATTGATCTTCTTCCCGTTATCATAGATGGCGATCTTGCGTTTTCCCAATTCCGAGAAAAACGGCTCGTGGGACATAATAAATTCCGGAGAGAACAGGCCACGGTCCGCGAGCCGCCCATCAAATATCATTTCCGCGGTAATCGCCGCGGGAAAACCGGTGTCAATATTGCATGTCGCATCTTCCCATCCGGGCAGGGTGCCCGCCACCACATCCATTTCTGCCGTTACGTCCTTGTTGCCCTTTTTGCCAAACACTTTGAGCCAGAGATTTTCTTTTTCGGTGTAGCCCTCCGGCACGGAAATGCGGCGCACGACTTCCGTAGTAAAATCCAACGGCTTGATCAAAGCGCCCTCTATCTGTATCGGCTCTTTGGATGTGAATCCTAAGTCCACGAGCGTGCGCAAGGCATTGTACGAGTGCGACGGAAAACTGGAGAACACGGCGATATTCTGAATGCCCGCGTCCTTGAGGTATTCATAAAACGAATGATGCTCTATATGCTTGGTATAACGCGTCTTCTGCTTGCCGATGGATTTGTAGTAATAGCTCACGGTCGCCTCATCCGGCTGACGATGCCGGAATTCCCCTTCTTCCAACAGTTCCGCCGGCTCCGAGAATTCGTACGCAATCGCGTCCATGGAAAAAGGCGTGACGAAGACGGACTGATTGGAATCCCACGAAAAGCCCACATGTACCGTGTGGATCGTATCAAACCGCGACCGCACATAGCGCAACATCACGTTGGTAATGCCCGGCGTGGAACCCATGCCCGTGATAGCGGTGAGATCTTTTTCCTTGAAGTCCTTGTCCAGTGCCAACTGGGCGTACAGCATGTCTTTTTCCGAGCCCAGATCCACATAGTGCTTGCCCAGCTCCAAAGCCATCTTGGTAACGCCGAGATTGAAGTCGTCCACCGCGCAATTGACAATCACACCCGCGTTGGATTTTTTCACCACGCGCTTCACGCGGTCCATGCGCTTGAGGTCAATCAGGGTAAAATCAGCCGACGGGTACTCAATCAGCTTGTCCATCTTATAGTCGTCGTTTGCCGCGAGCAGAACGCTGTGCCCGTCTTCCAACAGCATGCGGGAAACGATACGCCCCTGGATGCCGTTGGCCGCGATGACGACAAAATCCGTAGTCATACGCCCTCTAGTATATCACAGGCCGCCATCGCGCGTCATACTTTTCGCCTTGCGGCCGCCGCGCTTCACCAGGGTGCGCGATTTTGTCTTGAAACTGCGAATTTCTCGCTTCAGTTCTTCTTCCAGCAGATCACACGCAGAGCGCGGGTCCTCGTCGGTCGCTTCCGCGCGGATGAGTTTTTTCCCGATCGTCATATTGACCTCCACGCGATACACCTGCCCCTTACGATGGTGGCGCGTGGTGCGCTCGACCTCTATATCAAAGAGCGGCAGGTCCTCATCCCGACTGCTTGCAAGCAAACGCTCGGCAGGACGCACGATTTTCTGCTCCATATATGCGCGGAACGCGGGCGTGATCGTAAAGTTGCGCTGGCGAATAGTTATTCTCATGGATGTCCGACAATTCCCTTTTTTAATATAACACGCACCTGCCCGCAGAGGTCTCTGTGGGCAGGTTTTGGGGGTCGCCGATAGGGGAGGTTCTATGTACGGGGAGCCGCGGCGAGTTCCGCGGGCTGGCGCCCCTTGAGCGCCGCCGCCTCCAGCGTCTTGCCCGCCGGAACCTCGTTAATCCGCTTGCCGTTTTCGTAGACAAAGAGACGGCGCTTGGCGAGTTCCGTAAAAAACGGCTCCGGCGGCATGACAAACTCGGGAGCAAACATGCCTTTTTCGGGTATTTTACCTTCCAAAATCATCTCCGCCGTGATCGCAACCGGAAATCCCGTATCAATATTGCACGTCGCTTCCTCCCATCCGGGTAGGGTGCCCGCCACCACGTCCATTTCCACTGCCTTGCGCTGTCCGGCTTTTCTCCCGAACACCTTGAGCCACAGATTTTCTTTCTCCGTATAGCCCTCGGGCACCGGAATGCGCCGCAGAACTTCGGTCGTGAAATCCAGGGGTTTGACCGTAGCGCCGTCAATCTGAATCGGTTCTTTGGTCATAAAGCCCAAATCCAGCAGGGTCTTGAGCGCGGTATACGAATGCGGCGGGAAGCTTGAGAACACAGACACATTCTTAATGCCGATATCCTTGAGATACTCGTAATATGTGTGGTGTTCAATGTGCTTGGTGTATTGGGTCTTCTGCTTGCCGATCGCGCGATAATAATAACCAGTCGTGCATTCCGTCGGGTGCCGCTCCACGAATTTTCCGTTCTCAAGCATCTTTGCCTTGTCGGAAAATTCGTACGCGATCGCATCAATGGAAAACGGCGTTACGAAAGCGGGCTGATTACTGTTCCATGAAAATCCCACGTGTACGGTTTCAATGGTATCAAACTTGGGGCGCACATAGCGCAACATCACGTTGGTAATGCCCGGCGTGGAACCCATGCCCGTGATGCCGATGATGCCCTTATCCCTGAATTCATTGCTAAGATTGAACTGGTCGTATGTCATGGCCTCCTCGCTTCCGAGGTCCACATAGTTCATGCCCAGCTCCAAAGCCATCTTGGTAACGCCGAGATTGAAGTCGTCCACCGAACAGTTAACCACCACGGCCGCCCCGCTCTTTTTCACCACGCGCTTTACGCGGTCCATACGGCGCAGATCAATGAGAGCGAAGTCCGCCTTGGGATGCTCGATCAGTTTTTCCATTCTGTAATCGTCGTTGGCCGCGAGCAAGACGGACCATCCATTTTCCAACAGCGATCGGGAGACGATGCGTCCCTGAATGCCGTTGGCGCCGATGACAACAAAATCGTAACGCATAATGTTTTCTTTTCCGAGCAAAGGAAAAATATTCCTCCGCGCGTCATATTTATTTCGTAAACAAATTTCCTGTTTCAGTTTTCACTTTCATTGCCGCTCTGTCAATTGTGGATAACTTTTTCCGCGCCAAAATAAAATCTTTTCCCGCGCGCGCGGGAAAAGATTTTATTTTTCTGGCACGTTACACTCAAAAGCCTACGCGCTGTATCTCTTCTTTCAGCGCGAGGCCGTATTTTTTCATGACCGCGTCTTTTGCCGCCGCAACCAGCCGCACGACATCATCCGCCGTCGCCGCACTCTTGTTGAGAAAAAAGTTGGCGTGCTTGTCCGAGACCACGGCATCTCCCGTGCGCGACCCTTTCATGCCTGCGGCATCAATGAGAAACGACGCGGGGATGCTAGGACGATCGGAAAATTGCGCGAGTTCAGGAAATCGCTCGATCAAGGCATCACGCTTGATATCTTCCCGCGTCCACGAGATATTTTTAAATATACAGCCGCATGACTTTGTGCCGATGGCCTGCTTGGTCATGCGTTCCGCCGTGATCGCGCGTATGCGTTCCTGTATGGCCGCGGCGTGACCCTTGCGCAAGCGAAGCGTCACGGAAACAATGATCCATTCGGGGTGCCGCTTGAACACGGAATCCCGGTATCCAAAACCGCACGCCATACTGTCAAACATTCGATGTTTAGCAGTATTCCCGACATCCGCAATCTCCACAGATTCAATGACATCTTTCATTGTTCCGCCAAAGCATCCGGCGTTGCCGCGCACCGAGCCGCCGATTGTGCCGGGCACGCCGATGCCCCATTCAAACCCCGCGAGCCCCGCCCGAGCGGCTTCCGTCACCACGCGCGCCATCATCACTCCCGCATCCGCGATCACACGCTCGCCGTCCGCCAGCACACTGCCCCCCGTCATGCGTATGATCATACCCTCATATCCCTTGTCAGCGATCAGCACGTTTGACCCCGCGCCCAATATAAAAAACGGCGTTTTTTTCTCGGCCGCATATGCCAATGCCTCACGCAAGTCGTCCACATTCTTTGCCTCGGCAAAATACCGTGCCGCCCCGCCGATCTTATATATAGTGTAGGGCGCGAGTCCTATGTTTTCCTTTACCTCGATCATAGTCCCTACAGTATTGCACAAACTCGTGCCTGTGCAATACTATACACGGCGCTGTTTGTTTCTTTCGGTGGCATCAGGGACTGGCACTCACATGAGGACAATCTGGAGTAAAACCTCTCTGGTGCCTCCGAAGGACGGAAATATATCATGGGATGATGGCAGTCGCAAGCGACTTTGGCGCGCGCGTCAGATTTTTACAGCCCGTGGCCGTGATGAGCACCATATCTTCAATGCGAATGCCTCCGACGCGCGGATAATATAATCCCGGCTCCACGGTGACGACGTTTCCCTTTTCCAGTATTTCTGCCTCACTCCCGAGCCGCGGATGTTCATGAATGTCAATGCCCACGCCATGCCCCAAGCCGTGAATAAATCCTTCTGCCCTCTTGCCGTCAATCGTCGTCCGGTATCCCTCGGCTGAAAAATATTCGCGCACTTCATTATATATCCGCCGGCCATCCGCTCCCGGACGGATTTTTTTAATGGCATTCTCCTGGGCCTTGCGCACATGCTCATACATTCTTACATAATCCTTCGCGGGCTTCCCCTTAAACACGGTGCGCGTCATGTCCGCATAGTAATGCGTGGCAAGCGAAGCAGGAAAAATATCAATCACGATGGGTACTCGCGCCGACAAGACGCCCCTGCCGATACAATGTGGGTCTGCGGCCTGCGTGCCAGACGCCACGATAGTACCCATTGCCAGATATCCGTCATGCCATAGCGCATGGTCTATGATCGCGCGCACCATTTCCGACGTTGCGGGCCGATTGCCATGATAGACCCCATGCCTTTTTATGTTGCACGCGCGCAGAAACGTGATTGCCGCAGAAAATGCGCGTTCAGTCGCGCGCTGCGCTTTTTCAATCTCGCGGATCTCTGCGGCGGTCTTTATCGCCCGCTCCGGATACCACGGTTCCTCGGCGATGACGACCGTAAAATTCTTTTCCATACTTTTGGCGACCCCATAGGGAAAACTGCCAGGAACTTTTACGCTCCGGATCCCGCGTGCTTTCAAAAAATCAGTGATCGCGGCGCGCGCGTTGCCTGTGATCCGCACCACATGGTCGACATCCGCTTCCTTTTCCGCCCGTCCCGCTTCCAAGGGAGACGCAAATAAAAATGTTTTGCCCGTGATCTCGACAAGGAATAGGGGGTCGGGTACGCGAAAACCCGTCCGCCACAAGATATCTGCAGAAAAATAGGGCGCTCCCCCGTCCGTAGCGCCATACAGCAGTCGCGCAAGTTTTTTCATAGACAAAGTTGTTTTCCGCAAAGTACAAGACCCCCGAGAAGGGGGCTTTGCACCGGACAAATGGTATACTTGAGCGTAAGCCCAAGAACACTCACATGCGTCAATGATAGCAAACCAGCAAAGAAAAGTCAAACGCGCATTGCCCACCTACCCGATGTTCTTCGCTCCTTCGAGAAAAAACGCCTTTACCTCCTCCCATGCCGTGGGTCGTATCATGCGCGGCGATTTTCTTGAAAGACGCCTGCTTTCTCTGACAACTTCTGTAATTGCCGCGCGATCATAACGTCGGAACAGCCATCGCGCATCTTCCTCCCTGCCATACTCCAGAACCCGCTCGATGACATAGACGCGATGCCGATGTTCGTCCAATTGGCTTGGATCTATATCCCAAAAGAGACGCTCTGATAGAGAT
>Ga0155321_101_pt1 | contig 14027 bp, 16 predicted proteins | sample RifCSPhighO2_02_FD_106289 | JGI IMG/M metagenome (GOLD analysis project Ga0155321, IMG submission 106289) | Candidatus Sungbacteria bacterium RIFCSPHIGHO2_02_FULL_53_17
CTTCTTTCGGAGGTGTCATCTCCGAAAGGACGGGGAGCGGAGGCGCTGGTGCCGGCTCCGCAGTGTCTTCCGAGTCATCCAAATCCTCCAGCGTTACTGAACTCCCGTACAAGGCGCTCGCCATGCCAAACGAGGTTCGTTTCAGTACGGCAACCCGTTCGGCGATCTCCGTATTGACGAAATAATAGAGAGCCGCCGCCATCTGCGTGGCGGCGGCGGTCGCGCGATAGATAGGTGCGACGGCGTTGACCACTGCCGTATTGCCTGCGCTGGCAATCGGATCCGCAACCGCAAACAGCGCGCCTTGCATTTTGTGCCCGAGGGTAAGCGCCGGCGGAGCAAGGCATGGCTTTTGCGCATCCCGTATATCATTGGTTTGCAATCGGCCGAGCGATGCTTCAATATCAGCGACTATTTCCGCGCTGCGATATTTGAGATATATGGCGGAAAAATCATGCCCGAGGGAATCATCCTCGGGCTTGAGCGCGATATGCGTATTGGGCTTCATGATGGTACGGCCAAGGCCGCGCCCCACAATACCCGCAATCACGTTGTCAGTATCCGAAGTAAGCCAACTGCCGCCTCCGGCCACCCTGCTTGACGGCGTTGCAACCGCGTAGACGCCGATGGATTCCGGCGGTACGCCATCGGCTTTGCCCCCAACCGTATCATAAAAACTGTTGGCATAAAAATTGCCCTGCGAATGGGCAACGAGAAGGATTCTTTGTGTTTTGACTTTTTCGCTCGCGCTTTTCAGCATCTCCACGAGATCATAGTCATTGATGGTCTCCGTATCAAAAATCCCCTGATATACGGATTTGAGGATGTCGCCAAGACCGCCAAGGTGAGAGGGGTTGGGGAGGAAATCAACAGTCAGTTTTTCTCCACGATAAGTACCAAGCAAATTATCTTTCAACGCATCTCTATTTGAAATGGCACCATCTTGATTAGTAAATATGCCGTTTATTGTAGTGACGGTATATCCGTTTGGAGAGCACTGAACCCCAGCCGCAAAAGATAAATTAGGGAAGAGGAAAAAACTGGCAAGCAGAAAATAGATACAGGATTTATTTGATCCCCATGCATTGTCATTCCCGACTTGATCGGGAACCCAGTATTTATCAGATCTGGACTTCCGCTTGTGCGGGAATGACACTAAACGCATCGGTCTTGGGAGAAAGAATTTCATTTTTAATTCGGCAATATGAAGATATCTATATCACATACCCTATTTTCTGATTCATTGTAGGCCCCAATTTTTTCAACAAAATCTTCTCGCATTTTTTTTCTTTCCGGTGTATTTCGTTGCTTTTCACTAATGAAAGAACGCAGTTTTCCGCCTTCTTCGATATACTGATTCATATTTTCCCGAGATAATATTTCACCAACACAAGAATATGCTCTGCTTTGTTCCCTCACTACTTCAGTCACTGTTTCTTGATTGATCATCGGTTGCACCACTTCCATTTGCAACGCAAGCGCGTATTGCAACAGCACTGCTCGGGTTTTGGCGGAGTCGGGGTATTCTTTGAATATGGCAAGTTCCACATCATCGCGGATGTTGTTGTGGTTGGCGTCAATGCCTTGTATTGTTTTGTCCGCGTCCGCTCCCGGATCAGGCGGCAGGTTCTTGCCCATCACATCATCAAGCGTCAGCTTGGTCGAATGGATGCGCGCCACCTGCTCGCGCGTCTTTTCCTCGTTCCGCAAATAAAACATTCGATACACCACTAAAGCGGCAAAAGCAACGGCAATGCTGATCGCGCTCCATTTCAATATTTTGAGAAAAAGAGACATGGATTAATGAGTTTAAGTAGACATTTTACTCCGCATTTTTTATCAACCGCGTCAGATCACCTCCCAGCTTTCATTGACTGTGCACTCAATTTGTTCGATGGCGAAATTGTATCTTTTTCGGTCTTGATCGATTGAAATATCTTGACTGTCGCCGGTATAAAATTCTGCGATGTGCATTGCACCTTCTTTCGTTTTGGCGCGAACCGTAACCAAATATGATTTTGTTAGGGCAACTTGATATTTTTTCATACTTTAAATTTTTGGAAACCCAAATTTCATGTTATTGAATCCACCGACCAAAACGCTTGGGAGCATTTCCATATATTGAAACCTTACCATTGAATTTTTTGGTCATTGGTATTTTCCCAAATAAAATCTCCATCACTTTTGGCTTTATCATGTTAAACCGTATTTCTCGATAATGAATCTCACTGTCATTTCTCATTTCAAGTTCACCAAGATTTATTCCGTTATATCTGAGCAAAACTTTTTGCTCCGAAATTTCTCCTGTGCGACGACCTGTTGAATTACATACCTCCAGATTTTCACTAAGGACATTGATCACATCTTGATTAAGAAAAACATGAAAAATGCCGTCATGCTTGACCGTCAAATAATTCACTTCGCCACCATTGAAAAGCGATTTATTGAGAAAGGCGCGTAAGCGCGGCTTCTCACTCAACTTTTCTGATAGCGCACGCATATGAATTCTCAACTTCTCTTTTGCGGAAATTTTGTCCGCTTGGTACTTCGCAAAAGTCGGAGGAAATGCTTTTATACATTCCGCCAGCAACGCTCCGACGCCATTCATTACGCGAAATGCGTCGTCCGATTCAAAACGCCCCAATCCATATAAAAATACTTGCCATTTTTTCTGACCGCTTTTTACAGAGTGAGCATCACCAGATGGATCGATGACATCCTTTTTCGCGTGCGGATTATTTTGATAGTCGTTTGGTAAGCCGATAGCCAATGCAAACTCTAAAGCGTCGTCATGCCCTTGTTGACGAACTTGTCTCGCGCCAGCACTTGAAAGCGCGCGTTTCTTCCTTTTTATTTCGGGAGTTTCCATATAAGTAATTCGTGAGATTTTTTCACATGGCTTCCGTTATTATCCCTCTTTCTATTCTCTCCAATTCTAGTATCACCTTGACTGAAAGTGTATTGCCAAGACGGGGTTATCATATCAAAATTTTTATACCATTCCCTAATCGTAGAGCAATCATTGTATGACAAGACAAAACCACCTTTATGCTCCATTAATAAGTCGCGCAACAATTCATGCTTAAAGCCGTTGTGGTGTATGGGGAAATTTCTATGAGGATAAAGACCAACAAAAGTTTTGCTGTCGCCATCTAGGTAATATGGCGGGTCGCAATAGAGAAAATCGTTTTTGTGTTTTGGCATGATCTCTTCAAAAGATGCACATTCAACCTGCATGGTGGTGGCTTGAAAGCTTCGGACTTTTTCAAGCATGGCTTGATACCGCTCTTTTTGAAGATAGACACTGGACGGCCAGCCAAGAAAGTGTGGACCATAAGATGTATTGTGGTTGAAATAGTAATAAGCGGCTAAATCGAATCTGTTTAATTTTTCCTCCTTTTTCCAGTGTTTCTTTAGACGATCCTTCGTTTTCTTGAATTCCTCTCTGGTCGGCTCAAAATTCAATAGTCGCTCATATAATACTTTCGGATTTTTGAGTTGTACGCTCCAATAATTGATAAGTATATCGAATATGTCATAACCGATGACCGGTAGTTCTAATTCTTTTGCTATCGCGACCTCTACGGATCCAGCCCCAAGAAATGGCGAGACGACCCTTTTTACAGTATCTGGTATGAGTTTTACAACAAAACCAACAGCAAGGCTTTTCCCTCCTGCATATCGGATTGGCGCGCCCATGTATCGTTTATACTCTATTTTCCCGCTCGGACTCGCTAATCTCTTAAGGAAGGTTTTCTTGCGTTCGGCCAGCGTATTGGGGAGTAATCCGGCAAAATCAAGATGTGATAGATTTCTTTTCTCGGCGACTGTTGTTTGCATATTTTTCAATAAAGTAGAGATTAACAGATTCCCGATTGCCCCTTCTTCTTAATTATACTTTGTCTTGCCCGGCACATCAATGGGTCAAATAGGGGCGGTTCAGGCCATTGCTTTTGTCCCAGGTACCTTTGTTGACGCTCACTTGCCGCCCGGCGTGCACGGTAAATCCGCCATTGGAAAGGAGGTAAGGAGGATCGGCGAAAACCATATCCACGGAGTTTTCTGGGGTCTCTGCCAAAATATCCAGGCAGTTTGCCTGATAGAGTTTGAATCTCGGTTTTTCGTAGTAGGGCGCGCGCATAGGTTGTTCAATTATAGAGAAGCAGTACTACTCTCACAAGCAAAGATTATCCTCTAATGACACCGGATGTCGCCGTCAGCGTTTCTTCGGGGGTGTCCCCTCCGTAGGGGTCTTCCCTGTATTCTTTCTTTATCTGCTCCACTTCCTTTTGTGTTTGGTATTCGGGGCTTTTTTGATAGCGGATGTAATCAATGGCAAACAGGATACCCATGCCTATGGCGACAATAGTAAGAGCCCCTCTAAAGAATTTCACGATGTTTTTTGTCATGTCTCAATCCTAATGTTCTCCCCCGAGCAGTACAATCAAGTTATCCACATCAATGACAGCGGAAGTCGCCGTTGGGCGAATTGCCTGCGTCTTCCGAAAAAATCAGATAGGTATTTTCATGCGCGATACGCGGATGATTCGGCAGGTATTTCTCCAACCACCCCGACCATGGATAATGCGTGAATACGTCTTCATCAACAAAATAAACATCCGTCTCTAGCAGACGATCACCTATAAATGAGGATGTGGCCACTACGGCATATGCCTGACGCAATACTTCTTTGGAAAGAGGGCTGGAACGAAACTCTCCTACAAAGTAGTCGCAGTGATTGGAGTTACCGAAAAGCCCGAATTCCGCCATTTCCGAGCGCAACTGGGACGGTGTGGGATGGACTGGATGCATACTCGACCTGAAGTGCCTCTGCATAGCCCATAGCCGATAGTTATGGATGGGCATCTTCCATGTTATGGAAAGCATAAATAAAATAAGGAGACAGAAGACAATAAGCCCAAAGCCCGCGAATACTCTCATGGTGATGTCGGATGCCCGCGACACGATCACCGGAGCCACTGTTTGGCCAGTTTATAGAATTCATCGGCGATCTGCAGTCCCCTATCGTTGGATTCGGGTTGAGTCCGGGGAGGTCGATGGGGCAGATGATAAAGGGTCGCGATGATCTCGGGTCTTTGATTCAGATCAACAAACTTTTTCCATTCGTCAATAAGATCGCGCATCCTCGCGGCAGCGAAGAAAATGCCATGCTCCGGCTTTTTCAGATACGGATACAGCTCCTGCCGGGTGATCTTTTGAATATTTTTGGGAGACAACCTGCTGTCTCTTGGATTGGGATTATAATAACCTTTCTTTATAAGACCAAGGGCAGTGTCTATCTTTACCTGTGCGATGCCGACCGATGTATTTGCCCCAAGAAAATGGCCTCCTAACGGATCGGTTACTATCTGCCAAGGCGCAAACCTCGCGATTTCATCAATAACAATCGCGCCGAGAAGATGCGGGTCTACATCAAATCTTTCTGCTGCGGCAAAAATCAAATCCCGATGCGGCTGAAGCTTTTTCCTTGCTCTCTCCATGGTAATGAGAGCATGGTCACCGATAACGATATAAGTACCTCCGTCCTCTTCCAGCGCATGCTTATAGAGTGGCCAATAAGTACCGAATGCCTGCGTGGAAAAAGCATGATGCAGATCGTCCGGCGCAGAAAAGATCCGGTATGAAGAAACGGAAATGCTATCCAATTGCTCTTTCTTGGGAAGACCGCGTTTTGTCCGCAGATACACCCCCGTATCGTGGTGGACTGGATAGATGTTTTCTAGCTTACCTTGTTTTGCCAAATCAACGGCTTCCGGCAAGGAGTACGCCCGCAAAGTATCCGTGACGAAGACGAGATTCTTCCCGCGGGAATCGGTGGCGACGAGAATGATTTTCATACCGACATGGTATCACCTGTCCGCGTTTTATAACAACGATGGGTTATCCCCATGTATCTGATGCGGCAGTACCTGCACTCCAGACATCACTCCGGCGCACTTCCCTCCAGCGTGATTTTCAGCTGTAAAGCCGACGTCATCCGTATCTTTTCTGACACACGCATATTTTTTGACATAACTGCAGGTACTGGGCGATATTAGAACCTTGCTTCTGCAAGGACAGTCATCTCTTTCGTGCAGTTTTGCATAGACGTTCTACCTAATTTTTATTATATCACTCGTGCGGGGAAAAGAAAAAGCCGGCGGTTGTGATGCCGTCGGCAACGATTTGGTATTCTCTATACTTCCGCAAGAAATGTCTCGTATTCGCCGTGAATACTGTTTTGTCTCTCCGCTGAAGCGCGGATCGCACGCCATTCCTGCTCAAACTTCAACTGCTCGCTTCGCAGATAATCTCGCAGCAAGGTAAACGCCAGAGATTGGCCTATACCCCATATGACTGCCGGCCATATCCAGCCACGAACTTGGCTCGGAGAGACAGTAAGCACATAGAAGAGGAAACCAACGACAATGGAGGTTAAAAAGGCATAGGCGACCTGTGCGGCTCCGGTGAGATGTCCTCCGGTAGCGCCTCTCCGATTGAACCGATGCTATGTTAGCCGGATGTCAGGATCACGGGACTCCCAAAACACCGCTATATAACCGCCGATGCGAAATGCTTGGCTGAAACTGTTGATGTAGATAAGGCACGACAGTCCGAGCACCGCGTACAGAAAAAACGCGAATGCGGCCGGACCAACATATGGGGTCTCTGATTTCCCCATATACCACGCAAGAGCGCCGACGACAAACGCGCTCGTCACATAGAGAATAAATCTGCTATGCGTGAGTAGCTCACGCAGTTCGTCACGCAAGGTGATATACTCTTCCGCTCTGTTGTAATCCGCCTGCCGTCTGCCGCATCGCATACTCTCCTAATGAAGATCTCCTCGCATGGCTTGATGCAGTTTTCTTAACAATTGCCCAAGCCCTGCACCAAAAAGATACGCGAGCCATGTATGTTCCGGGTCGTCCGGCACGAAGACGAGGTAACAGATCATCACAATCAAACTCGCCACCATCATTATCGGCAGGCCATACAGCAACAGACGATCTTTCGTTTCAAAACTAATCCACTCCCGTTTGGACGTCTTCATCCGACACCTCTCTAGCTGAAGATTTCCTATAATAGATTCTCAAACAACCACTTTATAATATAAAATGAGTAGATAAAAATGTCAACTGCCGGGCTTGGATTCGAACCAAGGTGACGACTTTCAGAGAGTCGCATCCTACCACTAGATGACCCGGCAATGATGCTTTTTCCTGCTTTTCGGGATATGCGAAAAGCGCCTTTCGGCGCTTTTCAGTGTACCCTATGTTTTGAAAATATTCCAGTTTATGCGCTATACGTTCAAGTACCTGCGGATGGCGATGAAGCTGGAGATGACGCCGAGTGCCACGCCCGTGCCGAGCATGATGAGGGAAAATTGCACGAGGTTGGACAGGAAATAGGTGAAGAGATTAAATTCGGGCACCAGAAACGCGAGCTTGGGGGACGCGAGCCACGCGATTGGGAAAAACACGAGCAACACTACGGCTGTTGCGGCTACGCCGTACAAAACGCCGCTGATGAGAAAGGGTCCGCGGATAAACCAGGAGGATGCGCCGACGAGACGCATGATGCCGATTTCCTCGCGCACGGTGTAGATCGCCAGACGAATGGTATTGAACGCGACGAGTACGGCGATGAAGGCAAGGATGATGGTGAGGATGGCCCCGCTCCCCCGCACCGTACCCATGACGGACGAAAGACGTTCAATCACCGCCTGATTTTCAAAATAGTTTATTTTTTCCACGACCGGATATTTCTTGCCTGCCAGAAAATCGCTGATCGCGGCATAGTGTCCGGGATCAATGGCCGCGATGTTGATGCTCGCCTGCAGAGGATTGTCGCCCAATTCTTCCAGAGCGCTGACAATCAAGGCGTTTTCTTTGTGTCGCTCGCGGAAGCGGGCAAGGGCAGCATCGCGCGAGATATATTCCACATGCCGCACATCGGACAGTGCTTCTATTTCGTTCTTCACTGCCATGATCTGCGGCTCTTGCGCGTTGGCAGTGAAGTACACCGTAATGTCTATCTTGGACTCCAGGGAACGGAGCGCCGTATCGGCAAAAGCGCCCACAAACACCACATTGCCCAACACAAAAAGCACCAGCGTCATCACCATCGTGGTCGCAGTAGAAAGCCAGCCATTGCGCCGAAAGCCCAAAAAACCAGCCCGTATAACTCGTTGTAGAGTAATGAATTTCATGCTTGATACGTCCCCTTCGCATTATCGCTCACGATCTCGCCCTGATCAAGCACGATCACGCGCTTGTCGAGCGTATTGATCACCTGCTTATCGTGCGTGGCCAAAATGACCGTGGTGCCGAGCTGATTGATTTTTTTTAAAAGCTTTACAATCTCGCCGGTATTCACGGAGTCCAAATTGCCCGTGGGCTCGTCGCCGAGCAGTACATCCGGACGATTGACGAGTGCGCGGGCAATCGCCACGCGCTGTTTTTCCCCTCCGGAGAGCTGGTGCGGGAAATTATCCATCTTGTCCGCGAGTCCGACAAGGTCAAGCACTTGGGGCACGTCTTCATCTATCTCGGCATCCGTTCTGCCTGCCGCTTCCATAGCAAACGCCACGTTTTCTGCCGCCGTCTTGGTCGGCAGAAGTTTATAATCCTGAAACACGGTGCCTATTCTCCTGCGCACATGGTGCAGTTCGTCGCGCGTGAGCGCGGTCACGTCCAGGCCGTCGAGAAAAATCGTCCCTTCGGTCGAGTCCTCTTCGCGGAGCAGTAATTTCAACAGCGTGGTCTTACCAGCGCCCGACGCCCCTACCAACGAGACGAATTCCTTGGGCTCGATGCGAAGCGTTACGTTGCGCACCGCCGCAGAATTATGACTGTAGATTTTGGATACGTTGTCGAAAAAAATCATTTACTCACTACACACTACTTTCTAATTTCTGCTTCAATAAATTCGTCCAACTCTCCGTCCAATACTTTCTCTATCTGCGAGGTCTCCATGCCCGTGCGGTGGTCTTTTACCATCTGATAGGGATGCATGACGTACGAGCGTATCTGATTGCCCCACTCAATGGATACTTTTTCCTGGCGCACGCCCCGACGCTCCTGCTCTCTCCGATCTAATTCTAACCGATACAGGCGCGACCGCAAGAGCGCCATGGCGGTCTCGCGATTTGATTCCTGCGAACGCTCTGCTTGCGATGCCACCGTAAGTCCCGTAGGAACGTGCGTGATGCGCACCGCGGTCTCGCGCTTGTTCACATTTTGCCCGCCCGGTCCGGATGAGCGGAAAAAATCTATCGTAATGTCGTCCGGATTGATCGGAACTTCCTCGGGTACGACAAACTCCGGCATCACGTCAACGAGCGCAAACGACGTGTGCCGCAACTGCTGGCTGGAAAACGGGGAAATCCTGACCAGCCGGTGCACGCCAGATTCTTTGTTCATGTATCCGTAGGCAAAGGGCGCTGCCATCAGTATCGTCGCATTCTTCATGCCCCATCCGCCGGGGCCGTTATTCTCGCCCCAGTGCTCATGAATCATGCGCGTTTTCCATCCGCGGTGCTCGCCAAACCGGCTGTACATGCGCACTAACAGCGCCGCCCAATCCTCGGCGTCTTTGCCCCCTGCTCCGGCATACACCGAAACAATGGCATTGCCTTTGTCGTATTTTCCGGCAAAAAAAAGTTCCGCCTCCAATTGCTTCACCCCGCGCTCAAGCGCATACGTGCGCGTGTCCGCTTCCTCTGCGATCGCGGCATCTTCCTCTGCCATGGGCAGGAATTCTGCCAATGCATGGGCTTCCTGTTCTAAATCCGCTATCCGCTCCATGTCGCGCTTGAGTCCGGCAAGGGTCTGGCTTCGCTCTGACGCGCGCCGATTATCGTCCCAAAATCCGGGGCGCACCATTTCTTCCTCAATGTTCGCTATTTCTTTTTGCTTTCCCGCAATGTCAAAGACGGTCCGCCAATTGGCGGATGCTATCCTGCAAAGCGTCCAGTTTTCCCTTCAACTCATCCATGCCGACATCCTACCACGACGGAACAAAAGAAAAAAGGGCGCGTCACGGCCAGGTCGGAAGCTTTTGCAGATTTTCAAAAATTTCCCCGTACCGTAGTACCCCTGCGCGGCCAATCAGTTCCAAAACGAGCAACCGTATACGGTCATAATTTTTGAATAAAATCGCTCTCATCTGTTCACTCCAAAGAACGATTGTTGTGTAGAGAACTCACCAAAGACAAGGATACCAGAAACCAGTAACCCGCGCATCCCCGATGGGGATGCGCGGGTTACTGCTAAGCCGGAGGCGAGGATCGAACTCGCGACCTACTGTTTACGAAACAGTCGCTCTGCCACTGAGCTACACCGGCGTATCGCATTCGCTTCTACGATAGCCGAGAATCATTCTTTTTTCAATGCTCCCTCGCTGTAGAGGTTGGCGGCGTTCCAGAGGAGCCATCCGGCGTCTTCAGCGGCTTCGGCCGCGTCTATTTGCATACGGACTTTTTCTGCGCCGTACGGACGCCCCGCCGCTTTATCATCCTCGTGAAAAAAATCCTCCAGCCACGGACGGATACGCGCTCCCGCTATTGAGGGTTGATTGCGCGCACTGTCCCCTGCCGATGTTGCAACATCGGCAGTCGCGTAGTTTGAAGAACTGCTGGACGCAACTTCGGCACCACGCAAACGCGCAAACGATCGTCGATCGTTTGCGTCAATCGTTTGCGGGTTATTTATAACATTAAGGTAATCCCGCGCGGCAATCAGAGATCTCCCGACGACGACATCCGGATGCATGCGCGCCTCAGCAACCGAATAATGTACCGCAGGCAGATTATTCGCAGGATCCGCGGCATAGGAGAAACCGCTGTAATAATGCGAGGGATATACCATAAAAGAAACGTAGTCAAAGAGATGCCCGATGTCGTCGAGACGCTGGCCAATTGTCAGGTCTTCGCGCTGTGCCGCCACATAACCGAACAGATCGACAGACAGCATGATCTCCGGCTTGTACTGCTTGAGGTTGTCGTGGAGAAATGCAAAGAATGACTTGAGCACTTCGTGGCGCGGCGTGTTACTGTCCCACACGGGGTACATCGCGTTTTCCACGTCGCCGTCCGAGGGAAAGCGTATATAGTCAAATTGTAATTCGTCAAAACCTACATCAATCATCCGCTTGGAAATGTCCAGAATATAATTGCGCACATCCAGAGACGCGGGATCCATCCAATAGCCGCCGCGCCTGTCCTGCCACAGCGCGGCGCCGACTGCCGGCGCTGGCGTGCCCGCGGGCTTGGCAGCCAGATGTCTCTTTCTCACGCACTCTCCCCCGACCACATGGGGAGCATTGCGCGCCAGATACCAATCCGGATGCGCCGCGACCTGCGACGCGTCTTTGAACACCGTAATCCGCGCGATACTCCAGATGTTTTTTTGTTTCAGTTCCGCGAGAAGTTCTCGCGTTCTCTTTTCGTCATAATCCACGCCGCACACTTCTTTCACGTCAATCACGATGCCGTTGACCTCCGTTTCCTCGGCAATGCGGATGATATTTTTCCGCAATCGCGTAGCGCCAGCCCCAGGATCGTTCGCCACATCCGCCGTCATATAGAGTCCCTTTATTTTTGACGAGCGCTCCCGCGCCTCGGCAATGAGCTCGGCAGGGGTCTTTTCTTTCGGTACGGTCTCGCCCCCGCCCAGACCAATGATTGCCGGACCCACACTATTTAAAAAGCCAGAAAACAGATGCGCGGGAAAAAACAAAAATCCGCCGACGACCCCCGCGCCCGCAAGAAACACAATCCCGAATCCGCGCAAAAACTCCCGCATGCCGCTCATCCTACGGCATGAGCGGCATGCGTGCAATGGAAACAAAGAAAAAGTGCGGGCAGGGAGAATCGAACTCCCGCCTACTGCTTGGGAAGCAGTCGTCCTACCACTAAACTATGCCCGCGTGGCGATGTCTGATTTTCTTTTTGCTTTTACAAGGCGTACCGCGACATACCCTGCGGCGGCAAGCGCGAGTGTCAGGAGTATGGCGTATTTCATGTCGCGCAAACCGCGCAGAAGGTCAAAACTGGGGCCGAGATAGTAACTCAAGGACACGAGGAGGAGGGTCCACGGGATGGCGGCAATGAGATCGAGCGCGAGAAATTTCCAAAACCGCATGCCGGTATATCCTGCGAAAATCGGCACTGCCACGCGCACACCCGCGAGCGGCCGCGAAAACACCACGATCTTGTCGCCATATCGCTCAAAGAGCGTTTCGGCTTTTTGGAAGACGCGGGTGAGCGGCGACCAGCGAAGCATCCAGCGCAGGATAAACGTCATGGCATAGCGGCCAAGCAAGAAGCCCACGATGTCGGCTGCGATGATACCCGCAATCAGTACATATACCGCGGTCCAGAAATCAATAAATTCCAGATACGCGAGATACCCGCCGAAGATGAGCGTCACTTCTTCGGGGACGGGCAAACCCAGACCGGAAAGCACGAGTACGAGAAAGAGCATCAGCGACAGCGCCGAAGGAGAATCAAGCGGAAATAAGACGAAAGCAAAAAGGAGGTTCATGACATTACTCTGCTGAAGTACTCTATTGAAGTTCAACTTCAATAGGAGATTTTTGTCTGAATTTGGGCGTAATCCAAAATCCCAATCGCCACCTGCCGCCAAGGGCCAGGCGCGTCTGTGCTTCCAGCGCGGGCAGAGAGCTGAATATAATGAGGTGTATCGGCATCAGTACCCACTGTACGATATATAACAGATAATGGCGGCGGCGGAACCATGCGGGCTTGGGCGGCAAAAGTATCATGCCCAGCACCGCGGAGGACGCGACGCCGATCATGGAGAAGCTCATGACCCATCGCGTCATCCGCGGCAGATTGTATGAAAGCACGGAAAATTGGAATTGCGCATCGCCGAGGAAGAGGGGCAGCCATCCCAGTGAGAAGATGATGAGCGTATTGGTTGCCCACGAATGTTTGCCTTCCAATTCGTGAAAGAGCCAGTAGGCCTTGCTACGCCAGGACATTTTTTTATTCCGCGCGTATCCCTGCAGGAGATACGGAATATTTTCGCACCCCCATCCCCAACGGCGCTGTTGTTTATACAGATTCCGCATGGTCGCCCAAAAGCTCGGCGCGGCATTGGCGTCCATGGAGACCGGATAGTCCAACGGCACGGTGCGCCAGTCGCCATCGTAATGCAGGAGGCATTGCCAGAAAATCTGCGAATCCTCGGACACGATGTCCGTGTGCCACCAGCCGACATCCACGAGCGCTTTGAACGGCATGGCGTGGGAGGAGAACGTGATGAGCCGCTCCGGACGCGACTGCTGAATCATGTGCCAAAATGAGGACGAAAACGAGATCACGCGCGCGAGCGCCGGCGCTTGGTAGATATTATTCGTAAACATTGCCACGGGCTGGTAACTGGAGCGTTGGGGGTGCGGCGCCGTGAGAAATGCGTGCGTGAGAATACCGAAATATTCAGGCACTATCTGCGTATCCACATCAAAAACGGACACAAGAATATTTTCGTACGGAATACCCGCGGGATCAATGATGCTCATCTTTGCTTGTTTGGCGGCCCACGTCTCATTGGACCCTTTGCCCGGTATTTCGCCGGGCAGGCCGTCGGGGTGCGCGGTCATCAGAAAGCGGAAAAAGCTAGCGCCAAACTCTCCGGCAATCCGTTCTGCCACGTCTGCGGATTCCGGCAGGCGGGCTTCGCGCGCCAGCGCCACGATCAAACGATCCGCGGGATAATTGGCGCGCGCGAGCGCAGCAAAACTCTCGCGGACGATCTCATACGGCTCCCCCGCCATCGGCAGGATAACCAGGTGATAGACGTCACGCCAATCAGGTTGTTGGTTTTCGAGTTTTTCCAGCCAATTTTTTTTCATATTCGCGCGCATGCGGCGAAACGTTGCACGCAGATGCAGGGAGAAATAAATTGTTTTGAAGAGCCAGTAGATGTCGAAGAGAATGATAAAAATTGCGGCGGCAACGGGTGCTCTCCAGGACGCCAAAACCACGGCAATAATCGTGC
>Ga0155321_111_pt1 | contig 7888 bp, 7 predicted proteins | sample RifCSPhighO2_02_FD_106289 | JGI IMG/M metagenome (GOLD analysis project Ga0155321, IMG submission 106289) | Candidatus Sungbacteria bacterium RIFCSPHIGHO2_02_FULL_53_17
GCTGAAAAACCATAAAGTACGCTCGGTGCGCGCGCTTGATGAGCGAGAAGACGTATACGATCTGACGATTGACGGTACGCACAACTTCGCGCTAGCGGCAGGAGGATTTGTCCACAATTCAATTGACGGCGATAGCCCGGCGGCTATGAGATATACGGAAAGCCGGATGACACGCGTAGCCGAAGAACTGCTCCAAAATATTGAAAAAGACACGGTGGATTTCCGCGAGAATTACGATGCCACGCGCAAAGAGCCGATCGTCCTGCCTGCGGCAGCGCCGAATCTGCTCCTCAACGGCACGCTGGGTATTGCCGTGGGTATGGCGACCAATATCCCGCCGCACAACTTGACCGAAGTGGCGGACGCGACAGCCGCCCTCATCAACCGTCCAGACACCAGCGTCGAAGAACTCATGGAATATGTGAAAGGCCCTGATTTTCCGACGGGCGGCGTTATTTATGATGAAAAGGAGATTCGCGCCGCGTATGCGTCAGGCAAAGGGGCGATTCTCGTTCGTGGCAAAGCCGAGATTGAGGATGGGCCGAAAAATGCGTCCCAGATCGTCATCACCGAGATCCCCTATCAAGTCAACAAATCAGAGATGATAGAGAAAATGGCGACTCTGGTGCAGGAAAAAATCGTGGAAGGCATCCGCGACATCCGCGACGAATCAGACCGCGACGGCCTGCGTATCGTGATCGAGCTCAAGCAGGACGCGCACCCCCAGAAAGTGCTCAATAATCTGTACAAGCATACTGATTTAGAAAAGACGTTCCACTTGAACATGCTCGCGCTCGTTGACGGCATTCAGCCCGTGGTGCTGTCGCTCAAGGATGTACTGGTGGAATTTATCAAGCACCGCGAAATCGTGGTCATGCGCCGGACAAAATTTGACTTGGCCCGCGCCAAGGAACGCATTCATATATTGGAGGGTCTGAAGCGTGCGCTTGATCACATTGACGCGGTCATTGCGACGATCAAAAAATCCGAAGATCGCGAAGACGCGCACGTAAATTTAGTAAAGAAATTCGACCTCTCCGACATCCAGGCCTCGGCCATCTTAGACATGCGCCTCTCGACCCTGGCGGGCTTGGAACGCCAGCGCATTGAAAATGAATTGAAAGAAAAACAGGCATTGGCGCGCTCGCTTGAAGTACTACTCAAAGACCCCCAAAAAATACGCGAGGTCGTGAAAAATGAACTTGCTGAAATCAAAGAAAAATACGGCGACGAGCGCAAGACCGCGGTAGTACGCTCCTCCCCCCGCGCCATGACGGACGAGGATCTCATCGCGGACGAAGAAGTGGTGGTCGTGCTCACGCGCGGCGGCTACATCAAGCGCGTAAAGCCCGAATCGTGGCGCGTGCAAAAGCGCGGCGGCAAAGGGCTGATCGGCATGGAGACCAAAGAAGAGGATACCGTGGATATGTTGCTGACATGCACGACGCACGCCTCACTCCTGTTCTTTACGGACACGGGCAAAGTGTATCAGGTGCCGGCGTACGACGTGCCCGAAGGCGCGCGCACGTCCAAAGGCAAAGCAATGTTCAATTTCCTGTCATTGGGCCAGACCGAGCACGTTACGTCTCTCCTTGCCGTGCCGAAAGCTAAAAAGAAAGAATCGTTTTATGTCGTGATGGTGACCAAAGAAGGCATCATCAAAAAAGTAGAAGCGGATTCGTTTGGCGCGGTGCGCAAAAACGGGCTGATTGCCATGGCGCTCCACGGCGGCGACGTACTGCGCTGGGCCAAGCTCACGAGCGGTAAGGACGAGATGATACTGGTGTCCAAAAAAGGACAGGCCATCCGCTTCCGCGAATCCGAGATCCGGCCCATGGGCCGCGCGGCGGCGGGCGTGCGCTCCATACGGCTCGGCAAGGGCGACGAGGTCGTCGGCATGGACGTGATAGAAAAGGAAAAAGTCAAAACGCAAAACTCAAAACTGCTCGTGATTATGGAGCATGGATACGGAAAACAGACCTCGTTGGGACAGTACAAAATACAAAAGCGCGGCGGCTCGGGCATCAAGACCGCGAAGGTAACGCCAAAGACCGGTGCCGTGGTCAGCGCCCAGATTGTGGGCGGTACAGCAGAGGAAATGATCGCGATCTCCCGCAAAGGCCAAGTCATCCGCACAGAGATCGGCGCCATCCCCTCGCTCTCGCGCTCCACCCAGGGCGTGCGCATCATGCGCCTGCCGGAGGGCGACGCGGTGGCCTCTATAACGACATTGTAGCGGCTACGCGCTGTTGACCAGTCCCTTTTTCGGCCTATACTTACATTATACTTAAGGCAGTGCGATAGGCCGGAAAGAACACTAGCGGTATAGTATGAAAAGATGCTCCAAGCAGAGCGTGCGCGCTTTACGAGCAGGCAATACGAAAAACTCGCGGAGTGGGGCGAGCGCGTGGCGCTGGTATTGTTTGGTTCGGTGGTAGTACAGCAGATCGTACAAGGAGTACCGCTTGCCGACAGTTCGGTAGTTATCGGAATTATTGCGACAGCCCTTGCCTACGGCTTGGCATATCGTTGGCTAAGCCATATGTCATAACGTGTAAGAATCACGAGCGTTATTTACGCTTTTCTTATAAGATAGAGCTAAAGCCGTCATGAAAGTGTAAACAACGCTAGGATATATTACACATAACGGTAAATCATTGTGAATGAATTTCTTTCAAACCCATTTCTCGCCGTTTATGTAACCGGGATGATCGTAATGCTGGGTCTCTTTCTCGCGACCAAATATCGCGAGCGGCACAGCAAATAACATCTCTAGCAAGGGAGACATGCGGTATTCTATGAATAAAACGGCTCACGTGAGCCGTTTTAGCGTACTTTCAATTTTCAAAACAATGTGATCTATCGCGTATTGCGGGGTATTTTCATTTCTGCGATAATGGAGACATACGATAGCGTCTCTTTTACCCTGTCTTTCTTATGACGACGGCGAACACATCAAGAGGAAATAACTTTCTGGAGCCCGCCGCGATCGTGACAGGATTCGGGTTGCGGCGCGGGGATCATGCGGCGGATTTCGGCGCAGGGCACGGGTTTTTTGCGTTGGCCATGGCCCGCGCTACAGGCCGCGAGGGCAAAGTGTGGGCTGTGGACGTTCAGAAATCTGCGCTGGACATAGTGCGCTCGCGCGCCATGGCAGAGCACATGCTCAATCTGGAGTATTTGTGCGCTGACCTTGAAGAGTCGGGCTCATCAGGCCTGCCCGAGCGCTTTATGGATTTCGTGCTCATCGGCAATATGCTGTTTCAGGCAGAACAACGGGGCGAAATACTGCGGGAAGCATGGCGGTGCTTGCGTTCAGGGGGGCGGCTTGCGATGATTGAGTGGGATGTACCGCTCCCGACGTTGCGCGACGTTTCGGAGCAGGGCACATCTGGGACAATGTCCGAAGGTACCGTGCGCTCAACGGCGAGCAACATCGGGAGCGGGACACAGGGACGGGGCACAACGGGAGATGGTGTCTTGCTTTCAACAAACCGCAACATCGGGAGCGGGACGCTCGGCCCGCCGGCGGCACAGCGACTCAAAAAACAAGATGCCAAAGCGCTGGCTACGGGCGCGGGATTTGAACTTGACCGCGAATTTTCCGCAGGCCCACATCACTATGGATTACTTTTTGTGAAAAAATAAACGCATCATGTCCAGATTTTTGTACATTGCCGCAGGCATTGCCGGGATTCTGCTCCTGGTGCTCATCATTGCTGTCGCGGGGTTCGGGCGCAAGGAAGCAGAACCGGAGCCCGCGACCCTAGAATTTTGGGGCGTGCAGGATGATGCCGAAGTATGGCGCGACGTTATCGCCTTATTCCGCAAGGACTATCCGCACATACTGGTTAACTACAAGCGATATCCGGCTGATACCTACGAGGAAACGCTGGTCAACCGACTTGCCGAAGGCAAGAGTCCTGATCTTTTTCTCATGCCCGACACATGGCTCATAAAACATCGCGACAAAATATTTCCTCTGCCCAAGGCATCTAATCCCCTCTCGGCGGCAGATATGAAGCGCACGTTTGTGGATGATCCGGCCACGCGGCTGGTAACCGGCGATGGCGATTTGTTGGGATTGCCCATGTTTGTTGACTCTCTCGTCCTTTTTTATAACAAGGATATGTTTGAGGGCGCGGGCATTGCCGAGCCGCCTGGGACTTGGGACGCGGCCGCGGAAATATCCCAGCGCATGGCGCGAGTTTCTCCGGGAGGCGACATCACCCGCGCTGGCCTGGCCTTGGGGAGCGCCAAAAATGTGGATCACGCGCTTGAAATCGTAAGTGCGCTTATTCTCCAACGGGGCAATGCGATTGTGCGCGCGAACAAGAGTGTGGAACTAGACGGACGGGCGGATGCGGCGCTGGCGCTCTTTGCGTCTTTTGCCGATTCGCGGCACAAGAATTTTACCTGGACCAGCAGGATGCCCGCCTCGCTTGATGCGTTTTCTGCAGGACAGGCCGCCATGGCCATTGGCTTTGCCGAGGATATGCCGCGTATCAGGGCGAAAAACCCGCACTTGCAATTCGGCGTAGCGCCCTTGCCGCAATTTGCAGGCGATAGCGCTGGACGTACGCTCGGCCGATACTTGTTCCCCGCGGTCTCTCGTTTGTCCAAAAACGGCAGTGCGGCCTGGCAGTTTATATTCTATATTACGGGTAAAGAAGCATCCGCCGTGTATCATGAGGAAAGCGGCAGGCCGGTCGCGCGCCGCGATCTGATAAGCGCGGGCGCGGGCAATGAGGTTGACGATGTGTTTTTCCGCGCGTCCCTCGCGGCGCGCTCGTGGCCCATGCCGGATGAGCAGGCGGCCCGCAGTGTATTTACCGAAACATTGGACGCGATTGCGGCGCGCACGCTGACGCCCGCCCAGGCCGTGGGCTGGCTCTCCAGCCGTTTGTTCCAAATCATGCCATGATCCAACCTCATTCACTATCGAGGTTAAACCTCGTTAACAACTATCGAGGTTTAACCTCGATAGTGGCAACGATAGTGATCTTAAGCGTACTTGTGGCTGTTTTGGTGTTGCCGTCTATCGCGCACGCGGCAGGTGGAGACGGGTGGCAGGGTTTGGTACCCTCATGCGGGGGCACGCCGACCGAACAGCCGGGTGAAGGTGGGAGCACTGTCCGCACCTATACCCCCTGCGACACATGCCATTTGGTGGCGTTGATAAAAAACCTCCTTGATTTTGTGTGGAAGTACGTCGCGCTGACGGGCGTGGCGCTTATGCTCATGATCGGCGGATTCCAAATGGTTGTAGGGGGGATTTCAGGATCCGCAACGGGGCACCAAAAAGGGCTGGGCACTATAAAAAATGCCTTTATCGGCCTTGCCATCGTCTTTTTCGCATGGCTCGCGATTGATACGGTTATCAAATTCGTCGCCCAACAGTCATTGACGAGCGGGACTCCGGCCGTTCCTTTCCTCGGAAGCAATCGCGGTGGGAGCGCGGCCACCGATGATTTTGGAAGTACGCCATCTCCGCAGATGGGATTTGGCCCGTGGAATCAGCTCAAATGTACGAAGCTGAAGCCCGTGGAGGTCACCACCAGGCCGCCGCCCAAAACCGCCGCGCCACAATCTGTGGCGCAAGCATTTGGCTCCGGGTGCGCGTGTCAAACCAGTCCTGCCGCCGTTGCTCAAGCTACCTTTGGTAGTGGCGCTTGCGAGGGAATAAACACCTGTCATCCTTTGATACGGCAAAATTTAGAAAATGCTGCGCGCAATCCCGAGGGTGAAGCATTAAACGTGCCCATAGGAGGTGACGTATGCGTTGACAGACGTCTCTCCGCGTTCTCTGCTCCGATTCAAGAAGTAGTAACCCGTTATAACCTTGACCCTGAATATTTCCAGGCATTTCTCATGACTGAATCCAGGGGGAACCCTTCGGCGGTGAGTCCAAAACAAGCGTATGGGATAGGTCAACTCCTTGTCCCCACTGCTCGCGGCATCCCCGAGTTTCGGTCCCAATTGGCGGGCATGACCGACCAACAGGTTGCGAACTGGCTTCTTGTTGGCGATAATGGCGTGAGGGCATCGGGCGCTTATTTGCGCGGTTGTCTAAATCGGTTTGGAGAAAATCGTCGACGTGCGGAAGCATGCTACAATGGAGGGCCAGGAGCCAATGCGCCGAGTGTGCACTGTAACGGACAAACCACAAATGTCATGCGGTGGGAGTGCCCCTATGATAGTTTCCAACCCAATGGCACCACGTGCTGGGGTACCGACGGCGTAGGGTGTCGGCGTAACATCGGATTTCAGGAAACGCGTAATTATGGCGCGATTATACAGCGTTTTGAAAGCCAGATCGAGCAAGGTACATGCAGGCCCATGGCAACACCTATATGACAAAACGTATCTTCTCCCGCCGTTTGTGGAAAACCTTCTTGATACGTGGATATATTTTGCATACACTGGTATCAGCGAGTCCTGTTTTTGCCCAGACCCTCACGGATCGTATCCCCAACCCGATTGCGGCAAAGAGTTTCCCCTGTCTCGTCAAAGCGTTGAGCGAGGCGGCGATCACGATTGTGGTGCCTATTGCGATCGTGGCGATCATTTTTGCCGGACTCAAGTTCATTATTGCCGGCGCGCAGGGAAACGAGGGCGGGATCAAGCAGGCGCGGACGATGCTGTTCTGGATCATTATCGGGACTGCCGTGGTTGTAGGGTCATTCGTGCTTGCAGAGGCCGCAATCAGCTTTTTCGGGGCGACCGCCGGTCCGCTTGCGTGCTAATCGGGAATATGCTATATATTGGATCATCCATTTCATATTGACTTCAGCGAAAGGTCGAGTATATTCTTGTAGAAAACGGAGCAATTATGTCCACTTTTCTTAAACAAACGTATCGCGTCGCGACTGTCGCCGGGCTTTCCCTTTTGCCAGTCATAGCGCTGGCCCAGGGCAATTTCCAGAACCTCGTAGGACTCGCCGAGTCAGCGCTTGACATCATCAATATCGTGTTGGTGATCGTGTTCGTCATCGCGATCCTCGTGTTTGCCTGGGGTATTGTGAAATACATCTCGGCGTCAGGAGATCCGGCCAAGGTGAAGGAAGCACGCGGATTCCTCTGGTGGGGCATCCTCGGTGTCTTCGTCCTTGCGGCGATGTTCGGCCTCGTCCAGTTCATCGGCAATTCGCTGGGTATTGACACCTCGGGTGGTGGCACCCTTGAGCCCCCCGGTGTTACGCGCCCCCCCGCTCCGTAGTAGATTCCCTATTTGTTAAAAGTCCTGTATAGAGATATATGGGGCTTCCCATACTAGAAATGAAAAAAAATATCTCTTTTGTTGCGTCAGCGCTTCTTGCGGCATTCCCGCTGGCGGTTGCGGCGCAGGGACTCAATAACATACTCCGGCTAGCTGAAACAGCTGTGGAAATCGTGGACATCGGGATCCTCATCGTCTTTACGATTGCCGTCCTCGTTTTTGGCTGGGGCATCGTGAAGTATCTCACTGCGGCAGGCGACGCCACAAAATTAGCGGCGGCACGCGGATTCCTTTGGTGGGGCATCCTCGGTGTGTTCGTGCTTGCCGCCATGTATGGGCTCGTGCTCTTCGTCGCAGATGCGCTCGGCATCGACGATGTCGGCGGCGGCGCCATCCAGCCGCCGGAAGTAAGGCGATAAACCACCCCGGTCGCCGATACGAAAGGTGGGGATAATGCTTTTGCGTTATCCCTGCTTTTTGTTATGCTTTGAGTAAGCAAGGCCATGAAATCTATACAATACTTCTCCAAAAGAATCGCCGTTCTCGCACTGGTGTCTTTTGTATTGCCCATGATGGCGCATGCACAACTGACGAAAACGGAGGGAATAATCACCAAAAGCACGGGGATTCTCAACACAATCGTGGTCATCGTCTTCACGCTTGCGCTCA
>Ga0155321_131_pt1 | contig 7558 bp, 7 predicted proteins | sample RifCSPhighO2_02_FD_106289 | JGI IMG/M metagenome (GOLD analysis project Ga0155321, IMG submission 106289) | Candidatus Sungbacteria bacterium RIFCSPHIGHO2_02_FULL_53_17
ATCTCCGCCCGCGCCCCGCACCATCTGTTTCAACTCAAGAATGGAAAGCGCGGCCATGATGACCGGTACGGGAAACTGCGTGCGCTCGCGGATGTTATCAATGCCCATAGGGCTTTCAAGGAGATCCAGGAGGGCGCGCTCTTTTTCGCTCAAGGACCCTGCGTGCTGTTCGCGCGCAACCGATACCGCGTCAATGCCCAGCTCTTCCAATATATCTTCGGCGCGCATGACCATGCGCGCTCCCTGGCGGATGAGCTGATTCGGCCCCGCGGATACGGCGGAAAAAATCGAGCCGGGAATTGCGAACACGTCTCGGTTTTCATCCAGGGATAATCGGGCGGTAATCAGCGCGCCGGATTTTTCGCGGGCTTCCACGACGAGCGCTCCCTGCGCGAGTCCGGCGATGACACGGTTGCGCATGGGAAAATGCTCTTTGACTGCGGGCGTGCCAGGCGCATATTCCGATATGACGGCGCCCGGGGATGCGGCAATGCGCTCGGCAAGTGCGCGATTCTCCGGCGGGAAAAGTGAGAGTGGGTCAATGCCGGAGCCGAGCACCGCGACCGTGGTACCGCCGTGCTCAAGAGCGGTCTTGTGCGCCTTGGTATCAATGCCCGTCGCCAGTCCGCTTATAACCGTAACGCCGGCCTGTGTCAATCCTCGGACAATGGTTTCGGCGGCTTCAATGCCGTACGGCGTAGGCCGCCGCGTGCCGACGACCGCAACGCCGCACACGGCAGGCGTCAGCGCCGCTTTCTGTCCTTTTCCGTAGAGAATAGCAGGCGGGGAATGAATGTGTTTCAGGAGCGGAGGATATGCCGCGTCTTCTTCGCTTATCATCCATATACCTGCCTGTTCAACGCGGGATATCGCGCGGTCTGGATCAACCGAGTGCTTTCCCGCCATGAGCGCTGTGCGTGCCGAGGCGTCGAGCGGCGCGGATACATATCGCATACTGTCCGCACGCCAAGCGCTCTCGTACGAGCCGAAATGATTTTTCAGCGCGCGCATGGTCGCCGCGCCCACGCCGGGAATCATGCTAAACGCATTGAGAAAAAGAATCTCTTTTTCCTCCATGCCCTCACCGTACGGGAAGCACGCCCATTTGGCAATAAAAATATCAGTGCGTGTTGCCGAGCGGTTGCATCAGGTTCTCTTCTGCCGTACTCCGTCAACTGCCTCGGCGAGCATGGCGCAGTAGAGATTCAGGCCGACGTTGTTGATCGCGCCCGACTGCTCGCGGCCCAGGATGTTGCCCGCGCCGCGTATCTCAAGGTCGCGCAGGGCAATATCGAATCCTGCGCCGAGTTCCGTATACGCTTTTAATGCCTCAAGCCGTTCTCCTGCGCGCTCGCCTAAGTGCTTAGGCCGGTACAGGAAATAGGCAAACGCCTGCTCATTGCTTCTGCCGATTCTCCCGCGCAGTTGATGCGCTTCGGCAAGGCCCAGGCGCGTAGCGTCATCCACGATGAGCGTGTTAGCGCTGGAGATGTCGAGGCCGTTTTCAATGATGGTCGTGGCGAGCAGGATATCGAGGTCGCGGGCGCGAAATGCGTCCATAGTTTTGATGAGCTGGGCTTCTCCCATGCGGCCGTGGATAATGCCGATACGCGGCTTTTGTCTTTTTTTGCCGGTGAACAAATCCTTTCGATCGGAAGAGTTTGTTGACCCGAGTATTTTTTCCAATTTCTGTTTTGTCATGCCGATGGTTTCAATGCGGTTGTGGAGAAAATATGCTTGTCCCCCGCGGTCGAGTTCGTGCCAGATCGCTTCGCGGATAATGCGGTTGCCATAAGGCAGGACGGCCGTGGCAATCGCCGTGCGTCCTGCGGGCGGGGTATCAATGCGCGAAATGTCGCGCAGGGTTGCAAGGGCGAGCGAAAGCGTGCGCGGGATGGGCGTTGCAGAGAGAGACAGCACGTCCACGTCAGGCCCCAACTCCTTGAATCTCTCCTTTTGTTTTACGCCAAAGCGCTGTTCTTCATCAATGATAACCAGGCCGAGGTTCTTGAATCTTATATCGGAGGAAAGCAGGCGATGCGTGCCAATCAAAATGTCTACGCGGCCTTCCCCTGTAGCGCGTATGATTTTCCTGCTGTCCGCGGGAGACGTCAGGCGCGAGAGTAGGCGTACGGTTACAGGAAATGCGGCGAGGCGTTCGCGGAATGTGCGCTCGTGCTGTACGGCGAGTATGGTCGTGGGCGAAAGTATCGCGACCTGGCGCCCCGCAAACACGGCGGCCGCGGCCGCGCGAATCGCGATTTCGGTTTTGCCAAACCCTACGTCGCCCACGAGTACGCGGTCCATAGGGCGCTCGGCGTCCAAATCGCGCATGATTTCTGTCTCGGCGCGCTGTTGGCCTTCGGTCGTCTCATAGCCGAATGACTCGCGCAATTGCTCCATGTAGCTTTCATCCGCCGCATACGGCTGGCGCACTGCCTCATGCCGGCTGGCATACAGCGCCAAAAGATCCCGCGCCAATTTTTCCGTGTCTTCACGTACTTTCCTGCGCGTGTTCACCCACAGCGTCCCGCCGAGGCGGTGAACGGGCGGCGTAGTAAAACCCACATACGGCGTAAGCCGGTCTTGCTGGTCAATAGGCACGAACAGTTTATCCGGCTCTCTGCCCGGACCCGGTGATGCATAGGTAACGACAAAAAAGCCCGGTTTTTCGGAGATGACACCTCCGAAAATGCCTATACCGTGGTCTGCGTGCACCACAAACGCACCATCCACAAGTTTTTCTATCGAGGTTAAACCTCGATAATAACGAGGTTTAACCTCGATAGACGGATAGTTTTTTGGATGGATGGCTGTAATCGCATTGCCTGCAAATTCTATGGCATAGGCATGGCCGGTGTTGATGGGCCATATTTCCACAATGCCGCCCTGCACCGCAAAAATCCCTTTGCCCGCCGCAATCCCCGCGCGTTCATACCCCATCTCCATGAGGCGACGCACCAACAGGGACGGCTTCATCTCCAGGTCCGGCTCCAGAAAAAGCGCATTGTCCCGCCACCATGGATTAGTATGTATCGCTTTTTTTATCGCGTCCCGATTTTCCGCCCACCACACATCATCCCGCTCCAGATTTTGGGGGGATACCGATGGGATCAGTAGTTCGGCATTACGCGGCATGGGATCTGCGACGGGCGGTACTCCCGATATCGCAGATTGCATGCCACGGACTACCGATGATACTCGTTCATTGCGCGCTCGCACGTTTCGGTTGCGGCTGTTGCTATGGCTTCAACCGTCTTTTTGGATATCTTTTTCAGGATGCGGGTCTCATCGTGCGTGAACTTTTTCAAGACGAGTTTTTCTGCGGGGATGTCGCGCTTGCCCGCGATACCTATGCGAAAGCGCCAGAAATCCTTTGTCTTCAGCGCGCGTATGGCCGATTCAACGCCTTTGTGTCCGGCCGAATGTTTGCCGTACGAGAGCTTGGCGCGGCCGAGCGGGATATCAGCGTCGTCATGGATCATAAAAATACCCTTCGGCTTTATTTTGAAAAACCGCGCGGCAGGCGCTATGGCCGCTCCGGATTTATTCATCATGGTGTCGGGAAGTACCACCACTGCCTTTGTTTTGCCGATGTTGCCCTCCGCAACCTGGCTTTTCCACTTTTTTTCAAAACGAAATTCGCTAAAATCATGCGCGGCCGCAAACGCCGCCGCAATTTCCCGTCCGACATTATGACGCGTATTTTTGTATCGCTCGCCTGGATTTCCGAGGCCGACGAGAAGAATCATGGCGAAACGATAGCAAAAAAGAAGGCAGCGCGCAAGGCCGCGAGTATAAAAAAAGGCGCGCCAGAAAGTTTGGAGCGCCGTGCATGAATGTGGCACTTAAAGAACAATATGGCCGAAATAAATTGCGGAACAGCGGGAACTCGTGTCTCCTGCGGGGCGTTCGTCCGTCACCTCGTGCCATGATGCTTTGACTTTGCCCGAAGTTAGCCGTTCGGCTTTTTCGCCGAAAAAGAGCAGTGCCTCGCCCGGACGCGCGACAAACAGCGTTCGTTCATCACCCATGCGCAGACCCGGATGGCTCTCTGCGATGTGGATGGTGAGGAAGCTGATGTCAAAATGACCTTTTCCCGCGGCGGTTTCCTCGTCGTATGCAAGGAGCCGGAGACGATGGAGGCACTCACTGTCTTCTTCGCACAGCCGATCGTAAAACGAGTATCCGGGGAGAACTGCGTCCAGCGCAGCCGCGTAGGTTCGGGCCGTGGCGCGGCATGCGTCGTAGAGTCGCGGCACATGCAGATGGAGCCAATGCGTATATTTTGTGTACTCCACTGCGTGTTTCGCGAGCCAGGGGATGAGCAAGGGATGGAAATGGAAAATTTGTTTTTTGTCGTCGTACACCCCGTCATCCCTTTGCGTTCCATCTCGCCTGGTCCACCCGCTGGAAGGTCTGCGTCTTATCTCGCCTTTCAGCCGTGCAGTCCATCCGATCTTATATTTCTCCGGCTCATCGACAAACCTTCGCCACCCTTCAATCACCGGTGGCACGAGTGCTTGAGTCGGAAATGGGATCACAACTTTGCCGCATGCGACCAACTCTTGCGCGCGAGCGAGCACGGCAGCGGATAATGTAATTGTCGTAGCCACTGTTCTCTCCTTGATTGTTTGAGCATCAGCCATGGCCTCTCCCGCGAGAAGCCCGAGTTTCAGCATTTCCATGAGCACCCTCTCCTTGTATGACGGCAGGAGGATAACATCATCTTTTGGTTGTGGCTTGCGGACGCCGATTTGGGTGAGTCGTTGTCCGCGCACGCGCCAGTCGTATGTTGTTTTCGGCATGGCGCCACCTCGCGCTGATTTTCAAAGGCACTTGATTTTTGTATTGTTTTGACTATACTAAAACAGCAATGAAAGAGCAAACACAGGAATCTCTATCCGAGACGCCGCCCCGCAGAGGCGGGAGGCGATTTTTTGAAGAAGCAAAAGAAATTCTGCGGGTGTTGCTCATATCCGCCGCGATCATCCTGCCCATCCGTTATTTCATTGCCCAGCCGTTCGTGGTGCGCGGGGCGTCCATGGAGCCCAATTTCGCAGACCGCGACTATCTCATCATTGACGAGGCCTCGTACTATTTCCGCGAGCCCTTGCGGGGCGAGACGGTCGTGTTCCGTTATCCCCGCGACCCGAGGCAATTTTTCATCAAGCGCATCATCGGCTTGCCCGGCGAGCGGGTAAAGATTGAAAAAGGGAATGTGATGATTTTCAATGCGCAGTATCCGGAAGGATTCACCCTGCAGGAGCAATATCTGGATCCGCCCGGCAGATCAACGCATCCGGAAATGGAGGCGAAGCTCGGCAAGGACGAATATTTTGTGTTGGGCGATAATCGCGACTCCAGCTCCGATTCGCGCCTGTGGGGCGTGTTGACCGAAGACAATGTCGTGGGGCGCGCGTTGTTCCGCGCATGGCCTGTCGCCCGCTTCGGTCCGGTTATCGCACGGCCTTTGGGCTACTAAGATCACTTTCCGCGCATCGGCATTGCATGCATACCATCTGACACGTACCGCTATGATGAAAAAAAAGATTGAAGAATGGATACATCAGCTGGACCGCTTGCCTCGGGATGCCAGCTGCTTTGCGGATATCGAGCACACGGCCAGCACGATCGCTCGCTTCTACGGCTTTGAGAAAATCGTCACCAGCCCTCTGGAGCAGGCGGCGCTACTCACACCCCTTGTCCGTGCGGGTCTGCTGGACGAGTGGCCGCCCGTGCGCGGAAAAACGCAGAACGGCGAGGAGTTCCTCCTTACTCCATCAGGCGCCATTGGCGCCCTGCGGGCATATTTTTCGCATCGTCTGCAGAATATGCCGCATCCGGTCAAGCTCTTTTTCCACTCCCAGGGATTTTCGCAGTTGCCGCTCGCATTCGGTAGTGCGATCGTCGCCCGCGACGAATGGGGTATCGCGATCATCGGCGAAGAGAGCGCGGTGGCGGAGACGGGTATTGCCCAGGTCTTCTATCGTACGACTGCGGAACTCGGCATCAATGACCGTTCTATTGAATTGCGCCTCAACGCGATCGGGTGTCCGGCATGCCGCGTCTCGTACCGCACGTCGCTGGGCGCGTATTTCCGCCGGCACCTCGCGCGACTGTGCACCCGTTCAAAACGTGACCTCAAGCGCGCGCCGACCCGTATTCTTTCGTGTACTGAAGAGCGGTGCCGGAGCATTGCGGCCAACGCCCCGCAGGGGCTTGATTTTCTCTGTGATCGGTGTAAAAAGCAGTTACGCTCGCTCTTAGAATTTCTGGACGAAGCCAAGATCCCCTACTTTCTGGATCCCAAGTTCTTCAGGGACGGCTCGTGGTACACAGAGGTCATCTTCGAGCTCTTGCTTGAGCGCACGGAGGAAGTGTCCCGCCCGCCGGAGCCGTCCGTACCGGACATACGGGTTCCAGATGTCGTTGCCGTGGGAATGGAGCAGATACTCGCGGAGGAAAGCGAGCCCGCGCCGGTGCGCATACCCGCTGTGCCGTCAGCGCCTCGCGGCAAAGTCGTGCTCGCCGAAGGCGGGCGCGTATCGCACGCCGCGTCGCTGATCGGCGGCAGGGAAGTACCCGTTGCCGTTGGTATCATGTTCCTGGAGACCGTGGCAGGGGCTCTTGCCCGCCAGGAAGCGATGAACCAGCAGAGGAGCATTGAGGTGTTTTTCGTACAGCTCGGCGACCTTGCCAAGCGCCGGAGCTTTGAAATACTCGAGGCATTGCGCGAGGGCGGCATTGAAGCAAAAGAATCGCTCGGCCGCGATTCAATAAAGACCCAGCTCAAAATCGCCGAACGCCTGGGCGCGCGCTTTGCCGTCATCCTGGGGCAGAAGGAGGCCTTGGACGGCACGGTGATCGTGCGAGAAGTGGGGTCGGGCATCCAAGAAACCGTGCCGCAGGACAAACTCGTGGACTTTCTGAAGAAAAAATTGAAAAAAATCTGATGGGGTGCATGTTCTGCAAAATAGCCGAGGGCGCATTGCCGGCGGATGTCGTATTTGAGAGCAGCCAGGTGAAAGCGTTCCGAGACATCCACCCCAAAGCGCCGATACATGTGCTGGTGATTCCCAAAGTCCACATCGCGTCGGTCGCGGCATTGACTGCGGCGCACGACGGCGCCATCGCGGCCATGCTCCATGCGGCAAAGGATGTTGCGGCAGGCGAGGGACTTGTCGGGTACAAGGTGTTGTTCAATGTCGGCCGCGAGGGAGGGCAGATGGTAGACCATTTACACCTCCATATCCTCGGCGGATGGAAGGAACATAAACCAAAAAGTTTAAACATTTAAAGTTTAAAAGTTTCAAGATATGGTAGAAGTCAGAAAACGAGAACACGAGACCACAGGCGCCATGTTGCGCCGCTTTACGCGCAGGGTCCAGCAATCAGGTATCCTGGTGCAGGCGCGCAAGCTAAAATTCCGTAAAAACGAGCCGACCAAGCGCCAGTCCCGCGAAGGGGCCTTGCGGCGTATTACGCTGTCCAAGGAGCGGACGCGGCTTGAAAAATTGGGCAAAGCGCCGCCGGAGAAAAAAGGGCGCGGAGGCGC
>Ga0155321_112_pt1 | contig 6976 bp, 7 predicted proteins | sample RifCSPhighO2_02_FD_106289 | JGI IMG/M metagenome (GOLD analysis project Ga0155321, IMG submission 106289) | Candidatus Sungbacteria bacterium RIFCSPHIGHO2_02_FULL_53_17
CAGACGGCGATAGAACGGCTCCAGACGGCGATAGAACGGCTCGCGTGGCGCCGCCTGCGGCCGCAGGATGTGGACACGATGGACTTGAGTATTCTGAAAGACGATCATAATAAATACCGGTTCCTTGAGATGGCAAGCGGCGAGCATCTCTCCAAACTTGGACGCCGCGACACGAACAGCGCCCGGAGCGTCCAGGAATTTCTTGAACAAGAGAAGAACAAGCCGCTGTGGGAATCCTTTAGCGATGCGAAGAAGAAATACTTCAGGGGAGGAGCATCTACGTCAATCGGCATTTGGAAAGTGCCGGCGTACGCGGCAAAAGATAACAAAGGCGACACAGGAGGAGACGATGACGGATCATCTTCAACATAGTCATTACTATCCGATACCCATACTTCAATGAGGACATACACAAAACAAGAATTGGAGGAGCGATATGAGAAACTGCCTGATGAGCTCAAGGACGCTATTTTCAGTACGGAGATAGCGGACAAGATCTTTGAGACGGGAAAAAAGAACGGACTTACGGTGGAGAAAATTGGGTTTCTGGCGGAAGAAACAGGGCGAGTTATTCTCGGCCTCACGCGTTCCAACGAATTTGTCGGGCTTCTAGCCGAGCGGTTGGGCTCGACTACCGATGCCGCGCAGAAAATTGCATCCGACATCAATCACGCCGTGTTCTTCCCTTTGCGGGAAGTTCTCAAGCAAACGCATCAGGTAGATGTAGGGGAGGCGGCGCGTCCCGCTCCCGACGTTGCCCGCCCTTTGGTCGCACGTTCCAATACACCAGCTCCCGTCAGACCAATCCCCATGCCGCCGAGCGAAAAGGCAACGTTGGCAGCGGAACGGCCGGAACGCAAAGAGATTCCTTTGGTCGGGATCGGAGAGGATATCAAGATTCCTTCCGTGCCGCCGTCAAATTTCCTTACCCGCGAAGAAGTGGAAAAGATGGTTGCAGAGAAAGGGCCACTGCCTGCGGTGAGTCCAGCGTCGCCTCCGCCCGCCTCTGCGTCAAAAGGATCTCCCATAGATCTGCGAAAGAAGCAGGAACCCATAGAGGGAACACCTGTGCGGACTGCACTATCGGCTGGCGCCGGTCCGACAACCGCCGCAGGCAATGGCGACGGGACGCGGGAGCAGGGGGCGACGGACACGAGTTCCATGCGCTCAACGACGCGCAACATCGGTAGCGGGAACGCCCAATCCCCAGCATATCCACAGCCCATTGGAAGCAATGCTTCCAATGCTCCGGCACAGCCGGAAAAACCACCCCTTCTGCCGCCCCCGCGCCCCCCAGCGCCGCCTGTCGTCAGAAGCATCCCACTCAATATTCCGCCGTCCAAGATTCCGCCTATTGATTTGCGCCCGTTGGGAGCAGTGCTTCCAACGCCCGTCAAGCCCATTGGAGGCACCACCTACATTGGAAACGATGCTCCCAATGTTCCAAAGACAAAACCATGGAACGGGAGTGATCCATACAGAGAGCCCGTTGAATAACCCGCGAGTGCTGTGAAGCAATTCCAAGTGCCACAATTCATTACCATTGAGGACAAGGTGATCGGCCCGTTCACGATCAAGCAGTTTTTGTACATCGCGGCGGGTATAGGACTGATCCTAGCCGCATACTCGTTTCTGCAGACATTCCTCTTTTTTCTGGTCGCGATTCTGGCCGGCACACTCGCCGGATCGCTCGCGTTCCTGAAAGTGAACGAACAGCCATTCCCGCTCCTCCTGAAAAACGCTATCCTGTACCTGATGCGCCCGCGCCTCTACCTATGGCGGCAGGAAGCGCCAAAACCCGCGTCCCGAAAAGGAGCCGTGAAAAGACACGAGACGCCGGTCAAAGCCATCCCCAAACTCTCCGCGTCAAAACTCGTGGACTTGGCATGGAGCTTGGATATAGAAAAAAAGCTAAGAGAGTGAACGAGCTTGTAGGAATTAGCTTGTAGGCGGTAGGAACTCTACGCGCTACAAGCTACAAGCTACAAGCTACAAGCTACAAGCTACAAGCTATGCCAACCAGCGCATCAGCCCAACAATTTCTCGCCGTGGACGCGATTCGTGAAGACGTCATTGTCCTCAAGGACGGCTCTTTGCGCGTGGTGCTGATGTGCTCGTCATTCAACTTCGCGCTGAAATCGAGCGACGAGCAGGACGCGGTCATTTTCCAATACCAGAATTTCCTCAACGCGCTGGACTTCCCACTCCAGTTCGTGGTCCACTCCCGCCGCCTCAACATCGAGCCGTATCTGGAATCGCTGGCCGAGCGCCAGCGCGAGGAGGAATCCGAACTTTTGCGCATCCAGATCAGCGAATATATAGAATTTATCAAGACGTTCGTCGCGGCGACCAATATTATGTCCAAGACATTCTATGTGGTCGTGCCGTTCACGCCAGTGTCCCTCCGCAAGCAGGGGATTGCCTCAAAAACGCTCGCGCTCTTCGGTATTGGCAGAACCGACGAGGCGATGGACGCCAGGATTTTTGAGGAACGCAAGCGCCAACTCTGGCAAAGGGCAGGCACCGTCGTGGAAGGACTTCAGCGTTTTGGCATTCGCTCGGTGCCGCTCAACACCGAAGAACTGATTGAATTGTTTTACGGACTGTACAATCCAACGGAATTTGAAAAAATAGTCGCGCCCACAGAGAGTTAAAGCGCGTTCCAGACTAAGTCTGGCCGGTTTTCAGACTTAGTCTGGAACGCACGATACCACACACACTTATGGCACTCTTCGGTACAAAAAAAGAGAGCATAGACGAAGAAATCCTCTCGGTATTCCCCGAGGAGATTTATCGGAGCGGCGAGCTGGCGCTCAAAGACATATTGACGCCGTCGGCGCTTGAAGTGCGTCCCACCTTTGTGCGCCTCGGCGCCAAGCTCGCGCGCACGATTTTTGTGTTCTCATACCCGCGGTATCTGCACACCAACTGGTTCAGTCCTGTGGTCAATATTGACAAGATTTTTGACATCGCGATGTACGTCAACCCCGTGGATACGGCGTCTATGCTCCGCACCCTGCGTAGAAAAGTGGCGCAGGTGCAGTCGCAGATCACCATCCGCGAGGAAAAGGGCTTGGTCCGCGACCCCATACTTGATACCGCGTACCGCGACCTGGAGGAATTGCGCGACAAACTCCAGCAAGCGCAGGAGCGGCTCTTTTATTTCGGCCTCTACATCACGATCTACGCGATGAGCGAGGAAGAGCTCAATAAAATAGAGACAGAGATTAAATCAATCCTGGAAGCGCGTCTCGTCTACACCAAGCCCGCGCTGTTCCAACAGCAGGAAGGATTTCAGACCGTGCTTCCCCTCAACACCGACAAGCTGAAAATCAACACCTATCTCAACTCTTCGCCCATTTCCTCCACGTTTCCCTTTATTTCTTATGACCTTACCTCCAACAAAGGCATCCTCTACGGCATCAACCGCCACAACAACAGCTTGGTGCTCTTTGACCGTTTCTCGCTACCGAATGCCAACGCCGCGATCTTTGGCACTTCGGGCGCGGGCAAAAGTTATCTAGTGAAACTCGAGGTACTGCGTTCCTTGATGTGGGGCACGGACGTCATCATCATTGACCCCGAGCGCGAATACGAATACCTGTCGCAGGCCGTCGGCGGGTCATATGTCAACATCTCGCTCACATCAAAAAATCATATTAATCCCTTTGATCTGCCTGTCCCCCGCGAAGACGAAAGTCCTGCCGATGTTCTGCGTTCCAACATCGTCAATCTCATCGGATTGTTTCGTCTGATGCTCGGCGGCCTCACACCGGAAGAAGACGCTATCTTGGATGCGGCGGTGAGCGAGACATACGCGTCGCGCGACATCACGCCGGAATCAGATTTTTCAAAAGTGACGCCGCCCACGCTTTCCGATCTAGAGCTCGTGCTCGCGTCCACCGCAGGCGGAGAGGGGATTGCCATGCGCCTTAAGAAATATACGTCGGGAACCTGGGCCGGATTTATCAACCAGCAGACGAATATAGAAATGAAAAGCCGGCTGGTGGCCTTTTCCGTGCGCGATATGGAAGACGAATTGCGTCCCATCGGCATCTTCCTGATTCTGCGCTACATCTGGAACGTGGTGCGGACTAATTTGAAAAAACGCCTGCTCATTGTGGATGAGGCGTGGTGGCTGATCAAAAACGAGGATGGCGCGTCATTTCTCTTCGGTATCGCCAAGCGCTCGCGCAAATACTATCTCGGCCTTTCCACGATCACGCAGGATGTGGGCGACTTCCTCAATTCGCCGTACGGCAAGGCAATCATTACTAATTCCTCTTTGCAGATTCTCCTCAAGCAATCACCCGCAACGATTGACTTGGTGGTGCAGACCTTCAACCTCACCGAAGAGGAGCGATTTCTTCTGCTTGAATCCGATCGGGGGGAGGGTATCTTTTTTGCCGGACTCAAACACGCGGCCATTAAAGTGATTGCGTCGTATACTGAAGACCAGATTATCACGTCCGATCCCGCCCAACTCCTACTCATCCGGCAGGCAAAAGCGGATCTGAAGAAAGGCAACACCGACATTTCCACGCCATGACCATGAAATACCTCTCTTTCTTTTTCCTTTTCGGACTGCTGGCTTGGGGCACAGCAGGAGCGCAGGCCTTGCCCGCGCCCGTGTCGCTGATTGCGTCTCCCCCGGCGCCCTCGCCTGGAGAAAAAATAACCGTAACCGCGGCAACGCCTTCGTTTGACCGCCACACGGCGTATTTTTCGTGGACGATAGATGGCAGACATCGGCCGGATTTGTCCGGCGCCGGAAAAGGGACGATCGAGCTGACGGCAGGCAACATCGGCAGTTCCCAGCGTGTTGCCGTATCCGTATCGCGCAAAAGCGCGGCCGCTGGCCTGGCGGGAGGAGAGGCGGCGCTCACTATTCGTGTCGTTGACCTGACGCTCACGTATGTTGCCGAAACGCTTGTGCCGGTCTGGTATCGCGGCAAGGCATTGCCCGTACCCGATGCGGTTGTCGGCGTGGTGGCAATTCCCGAATTCGTCATAGACGGGAGACGCATTCCCCCCGAACGCCTCATCTACCGATGGGGCCTAGACGACGAACAGAACGCTTTGTCGGGCATCGGCGAGCAGGTGTTCCGCGTCCGCACATCGGACCTCCCCGGCACGTCTCACGAAGTAAAGGTGCGCGTGGAAGACGAAGACGGAAAGGTGCGTAGAGAAGGTATCTTCTATATCGTGCCTTACGCGCCCGTACTTACGATCTATAGCAGCTCTCCGTTGGGTGGCGTAGAGTTTCGCACGGCCCAGCGATTTACCGGCGGCCGCGGTTTGTTTGATTTCCTCGCAGAGCCGTTTTTCTTTCCCGTTGCCGCCCGGCGCGATCTTGTGTGGCAGTGGCAGATTGACGGCCAGCCCTTTGCTGGAAACACGGGCGCGCCGCACCTTATCACGATAGACACCGGCGGCTACCCGCAGGGACCGCTTTCTGTTACTGCTTCAGCGCACATTCCCAATTCTTTTCTTTCGCACGCGTCGGCGATACTCGCTTTCTTTCTCCAATGAAAAAAACATTTAAGATCCCTACGATCGTCCTTGTGGTGCTAACTCCTGCCGCGGCGTTCGCCCAAGACACTATCACCGGCCTTGAGTTTCTCGGGCTGAAGGCAGACGCCAAGATCGGCGATATTATCGCGCAGATCTATATCTTCGGCGTCGGCTTTGTCGCGCTCTCCGCGCTTATCATATTCACCATCGGCGGCGTGATGTATATATTTGCGGGGGATAAAGATCCCGGCAAAGCAAAGGAGATGATGAGAAACGCGTTTTGGGGCCTGGTGCTCGCCCTTACCTCATGGCTCATCCTCTACACCATCAACCCGGAACTCGTGAAGAATATAGGGAATTTGAAACTGCAGACGATACAAACATCTACTGATAGCCAATCAGCTACGGGTACAGCCGCACAAGGTGCGATATGTGTATTACAATTAAATGCCCCTATAACTCAAACATGCGCATCACCGCTTCGGTGTGTTGTTGAAAATATAGGTCGTAATTGTTTTGAGGCACCGACTGGCACGAGCCAGTTAACAACATGCCAGAAAGCCGAAAGAATGTGTGATGCTCCGGCACCGCCACCCGTACAAGGAACATTCAGGTGCAGACTGTCTGGGTCGGATACATGCGTAGTGGGGAGTGCTTTCAATAATTCTACATGCGGTAATACATGCCCAGGTTTGTGTGTTTCTGTCTCTAGTGCGGAAAGTACCATATGTAACAGATAATGTGTAAGCTTACTAAGAAATCGTTTTATCACTTGAAAGCCAGCAGTTGGAATACAGAAAGAAAAGCACCGTATAAGGACGGAACCCTATGAAGCGCTTCTCCCTAGAAATACACCTTAATTGTACGCGGATACAGGAGTATTATTAAGGACACCACTCATGACCCCATCCCGCACAAAACGCACTATCTTTATCCTTCTCGGCATCGTGGCGCTGGGTGTTTTGCTGTACCTTGCGTATCGCGCTTTGCAACCAACGACGCCAGCGTCTGACGAGGGCGGACGGACCATTGTTGGCGGGTCTTTGCCTTCTCCGGCTATTCCGCAGACGCCCGCAGGAAGCGATACGGAAGGCGCCACGCCTTTGCCGGATTTGCCGAGTATTGCGGAGGATCGGCTGGTACGGCTCACCGATTACCCCGTCGTGTCTCCCGTGCTAAACAAGGATGAGACGCGTGTGCTGTTCTATAAAAAATCGGGCGGCGATTTATTCGCGTCCGACTTCACGGGTAAAATACAAGAGAAACAGACCAACCTCACGATCATCGGTCTTATTGAGGCGATATGGCAACGCGGCGGCTCTCGCGGCATGGTGCGCTATACAGACGGAGCTGTCGTAAAAGCGTTCCTCCAGATCGGGACATCCACGATCGCCGTGCTACCACAGGGGATTACCAGCGCTTCGTGGTCGCCGGATGGCTCCGCACTTGCCTACACTATACC
>Ga0155321_117_pt1 | contig 5553 bp, 7 predicted proteins | sample RifCSPhighO2_02_FD_106289 | JGI IMG/M metagenome (GOLD analysis project Ga0155321, IMG submission 106289) | Candidatus Sungbacteria bacterium RIFCSPHIGHO2_02_FULL_53_17
GGATTGATTAGTTGATAATTTGCTAAAAATTCATTAGGAGTTTTGCCGTCGAGTCCGCAGTGTTCAAGATCATTGTAATACATATTCCATAATCTGACATGGTAGCGCAAATCTTCTTCTGAACTAAATGTCATCGGGTCGTACAGCTTCTCTTGATCCTCTCGATGGCTTCGTTCCACAGTTCCATTTTGTGCGGGCTTTCCCGGATCAATCAGGTAATGTTTAATGCCTCGTTCCCGACATGCCACATCCAACGCATGGAGCGACTTTACTAACAGGTCGCTTCTTTTGTTTGTCCCCGTATAGTAGTTGGTAAACGTGGCATGGTTGTCTGTTTTGATGGCTTGAATCGTAAATGGCGCTCGACCAATTACCATTTCAAGAAACAAAACACTATGAAAGTTTATCTGCTCGTCATAGATTTCAAGATGCCGCCAGCGTGAAGCCCGATCCACCGCTGTATATTGAAAATATTGATGTCCCACAACCATTCCAGGCACATACTTAACATCGATTTCAACACATTCGCCAGCTTTTATCGTGGCTTTGATATATTTGTATTTAACGCGCTTGACTCGGTATTTTCGTACCAGTCCCTCTCGCTTCAAAATTTCACCAATGGTTCTTGGTGGAATCGTCAAACCATCTTTTTTCAAATGCCAATGCAGTTTCAAAGCGCACTTTCCGGTTTCTTTGCGAAGTTCAATTACACGTTCCTTAATCCGAATTGGAGTTTCGTTCTGTTGCGTTTTTCGCGCAGTTGACCTTGGCTCAAGTCCGTCTTTCCCATTCTGTTTATATGCAGCCATCCAACGCTCAAGGCTACGTTGGCCGTACGGACAAACTTTGGCCACATTGATTAACTTCACCTCCTTTTTGACAATGGGGAGTACCCATCTTAAACGCTCTTCTTTAATTGTTTGTGCCATATGTATAGCCATTTCTCCATTTTAGGAGAAACCGCCATATGTGCTTGCACATTACCTCGATGCCTTGATTCTTGAGATGAAAGATGGTATGGTGTTTATGCTGTTTTCCTAGGAAAATGGCATGAGTACTTTCTATGTGATTACTCCAAGCAGAGGAGCGTATCGTGAGAAATCGCAACCGGAATGTTCGTGCAAAGATATTGAGAGCAAAGACCACATTCCAAGGGAGTACAGGCGTGAGCAAGCATTTCCAAATGGTTCATGGCGAACCCTTTGCCGAACGAGCTCTTCAAGGAAGGGGGAATCCTTTGGTAGCCATAACGCTCATAAACGATCATGATCCTTTAAACATCCGGCTCTATCGCTCTATGGGATTTGTCGTGGGGCGGTATGCGAAAGGCGTGCGGCTCGTCATAACGTGCCGTCATGCGCTACAGCAAGGTGCGCCATACACATGGGTTGTAGGGTGTAGAAATCCAAAACCCAGAGTATGGGATGTTCTGGGTAATGCCATTCCGGATGCCGAGCCGGAGACCGACATCGCTTTCTTACTGATGCGGGATCCCGCACAGGCGAAAACCCATGTGTTTGCATTGACGAGGCAAGACCCGCCCATCCGTAACGGGCAGATCTTATATAATGCGGGAAACCGATGCGATCCGGTGAGCGGTGTCTACGATGTGTATATCGCCCGCCAACAACCGGTACGCGAAATCGAGCGCATTGCATTTTGCAAATTCTCATCGCCCACGTTGCGCATGGTGCATCCTAATAACGCGGATGACCGAGCAGTGTGCGAGCGGGAAGGATTTCTGCCGCATCGCGTGATCAACATGGTGAGCAGGGCGAGTTTTTCCGGAAGTCCTATTTTCGATGCTGAACTGAATCTCTATGGCATGGATGTTCGTGGTTCGGAACCGGGAACTTCGGTCCATGCCGAACAAGGGGATACCGTTATCTGCGTGCCGACGAGCGCACTGTATGCGGCTCGGGAGCGGGTGATGCCGCAGATTAAAGAGCGGATTGCCGCGTATCTTTAGGGAATGTAGGTATCACCATCAACGAGGAGTATCGGACGACAAGACGATACTCCTCTTTTTCATTTTGGAATCTTTGTGTATACTGTCTCTTGTCATGAAAATTATCTTTCTCAACACGTGGGGAGGCAAAGCGTATGAGCCGCTGATGGCGTTTTTGAGCGAGCACTCTGCTTCGGCTGATTTTTTCTGTTTGCAGGAAGTGTTTGATTCGCCCTCGTCTCGTACGGTGAGTTGGGGCGGACGAGCTGACATCCTCGCTGATTTCCGCAGTACTTTGCCCGAGCACGAAGGATATTTTTCTCCGGCTGTTCAGAATTTTGATGGTGATGAGTATATGGATTTTCCTCTGATCCACGGCAATGCCATATTTGCAAAAAAAGATATAACGATTGCATCTCACGGCGATATGCTGATCGCCGGCGACGGATGGCCGGATAGCGGAGACATTCAGGCGTTTCCCCACAAAATGCAGTATGTCAGCTTTCAAAAAGAGGGGAAGATGTACACGCTGGCGCACCTGCACGGCACGCCCGTACCCAGCTCCAAACGCGATACCCCCGCGCGCATCGCGCAGTCACAGCGAGTGGCTGATTTCCTCGCGGCCGAGAAAGGAGAAAAAATCCTCGGCGGCGATTTCAATCTCCTGCCGGATACCGAGAGTATTCGCATGATTGAACGTGCGGGTATGCGCAATCTCATTACCGAGTACGGCATCACGACCACGCGCAACGCCCTCTCCTATGGACAGTATCCCGAAGCAGACCGCCAGTACTTTGCCGATTATGCGTTTGTGTCTTCGGGGGTGGGGGTGGCGCATTTCGCGGCGCCGCAGATGGAAATATCCGATCATCTGCCGCTGGTGCTCGAGTGTACATAAGGGCGGGAATGCGCTATCATCACGATGATTACGAACCTATCTATTATCGGTCTAAATATTTCTCTATGTTTTTCTCCAATGATATGTCGCCGCAGATGAAAGGGCGGGCCCAGATGCTGGGCATGCTCTTGCTTGCGGGCCTGGTGTTGAGTTCTTTTGCCTTTGCCATCTCGTATGCGGTAGATGCGTGGGATACGGCGGCCAATCGTGTTGCTCCGCGTCAATTCTCCGTAACCGGCGAAGGGAAAGTGGCAGTAAAGCCCGACCTCGCCGTAGTCACCGCAGGCGTGGTAACGCAAGCCGCAAAAATCGGCGAGACACAGGCCGACAACGCCAAGAAATCCAACGCCGTACTCGCGTTTATCAAACAGCAGGGCGTGCAGGAAAAGGATATCAAGACCATCGGGTATACTATCTCGCCGCGCTACGAGTATTACAACAGCCCGCCGTGCGTGTCATTCCCCTGTCCGCCCCAGCGTCCTCCGGAAATAACGGGCTATGAGGTGCGCCACACGATGGAGATAAAGATACGGGATTTCACGAAAACGGATGCGATTCTGGACGGCGTGGTAGCGGCTGGCGCCAACGAAGTCGGCTCCGTCAGTTTTACGGTGGACGACCCAGAAAAGCCGCGGGCTGATGCCCGCGCGGAAGCGATTGCAAATGCCGAAGAAAAAGCGCGCGTGCTCGCGCGTTCGCTCGGCGTGCGTCTCGGGCGCGCAACCGGATTCTTTGAGAATGGCGGTGGATATCCGATGCCGATGTACGCGATAGATGGCAAAGGCGGGGGATTCGGCGGCGCCATGGAAGCGCCATCCCGCGCGCCCGAAATCGCTCCCGGCCAGCAGGAAATCCAGTCACTCGTCACGATTACCTACGAGTTTCGCTAGTCCCACTGCCCTTGAGCTTTTTGGAAAAACGGACTATATTACCTATAGTCCGTTTTCTATTGTGCCGGGTTAGCTCATCGGTAGAGCGCTGCCCTGAAGAGGCAGGCGTACCCAGTTCGACTCTGGGACCCGGCACCGTAACAGGAAAGGTCGACGCATATTCGCATAACGATATCGGCCGTGTTTGAGACAATATTTGGAAAAAAAGAGGAGAACGGGGATGACATGTTCGTAAGCAGGGACGAACTCACCGCATTGAGCATTCCGTAGGGAGTTTCCATGACGCGTGCGGAGCTGGATAAGCATCTCGCAATGCAAGAGCGTCAAAAAGCTCACGGGGAGAATCTTGGCGAGAAGGAGATGCCGACCATGACGGCTGAAGAAATAGAGCGGGCGTAAGTGGCGTTCGCAAAAAATCAAGAGAGAGAGGGCAAGTAAATTTACGCCGATAGGCGCGTTGTTGTTTCGTCCCTCGATACAAGGACGCGCTTTTGAGCGGCCATAGTTTAATGGTAGGACGGCTCGTTGCCAACGAGCAGGTGGGAGTTCGATTCTCCCTGGCCGCATCAAGAGTTATACACATTACTTAAATTAAATTGGACAGATAACACAGTAACCGAAATCAAAAAACCTCGGTGGTCACCGAGGTTTTTTGATCACTTTACGAACCGGCTATGTCATAGCCGACGCGGATGTTGGGGCTTTCTTGTTTTATCTTGCGGATGGAGAAGCCGCGTATCTCGGAGAGGTTGGTAACGTGCGTACCGCCGCAGGGGACGCCGAATGTATTGCCGAATACCACAACACGTCCCGGCTTATTGTCCGGAATATTTTCGGGCACAAACCGGCAGAGTGCACGCATATCCTCTTTTGACATGAAGCGCACGGACACTTCTTTGCCCTGGCGGATGATCTCGCTCCCAATGCGCTCAATATCTTGTTTCAGTTTTTCCCTGTCCGCATCTCCCAACATACCGCCGTATTCCACGTACGGTCCTTGCGGGAAATGGTATCCTTTCCCCGGTGTCCATCCGAGGGCAAGTTGGGCAACGGCAAAATCCACGAGATGCCCGGCGGAATGGATTCGGCTGTGAAGCATGCGCCGCTGGGCGTCCACGCGGCACGACACATTCTCTCCCGCGGCAAATGCGCCATGCTCAAAATGCCCGATGTGCCGCACAATGCCATCGGTCCAGCGTACTTCTTCGACGAGGAATTTTCCGGCAGGGGATTCAATCATACCCGTATCATACGGCTGTCCCCCGCCTTGCGGATAAAATACTGTGGCATCCAGCGCCACGACACCTTTTTCGTTTTCCCGCGCAATTGATTGCACGGTGGCCTCGCAGGTAAGGCGCGAAAAATCCTCAAGATACAGCAATGTTGTTTCCATAAAAGTGTTTGACGAGTTTAGGCAAGTCATTCTTGGATATATCGCCGTCGGCAAGGCGTTTGAAGAGGGCATCGGGCGTGAGCCAGAAATATTCGGTAAAGTCATCGGGGTTGTAGCGCGGCGCCTCGTCCTGTTGTATTTCCCACACCTTCATAAACGCATTGACATCGTGCGCGTGCGGCGTGATATAGCCGAGGTAGCGACAAGGGACAGCATTGGCATCCATGTTGAGTTCTTCTCGTAGCTCGCGCCGGAATGTTTCTTCGTATGTTTCGCCGCTTTCCACATGCCCGCCCATACTCATATCAAGACAGAGAGGAAATGAGCGCTTGTGCGCCGTGCGGCGAGGAATCCATAATTCTCCTCTGCTGTTTTTGATAAAAAGATTTACGACCCGAATATTATGGAGCTTTTTAGCGTACAC
>Ga0155321_107_pt1 | contig 1357 bp, 3 predicted proteins | sample RifCSPhighO2_02_FD_106289 | JGI IMG/M metagenome (GOLD analysis project Ga0155321, IMG submission 106289) | Candidatus Sungbacteria bacterium RIFCSPHIGHO2_02_FULL_53_17
CGTCATGGGCGAGGGAAAAGAGACCACGCCGCTTGCGGTCATTACCGACGTGCCGTTTGTGACATTCACTGACACACCATACGTCCCGACTAAGCCGTTTTCGTCGTTTGAGATAGAAATGGAAGAGGATTTGTATTATCCCCTCCTCTCCTCCGTGCCCTGGCAAAAAGGAGGCGGAGGAATCAATTAAAGCAGAGATCCGTCGAGAGTAATAAAAGTTCATCTAATACGCTCGAGCGTATTAGATGAACTTTTATGTGCTATGTTCTCGATGAAAGAAGTATCCTTTCCTGCGAAGCGCCATGCCGCTGATCCACGCGCCTGCCACACCAATAATGGCGCCGCCCACAATGTCGCTTGGCCAATGGACACCTGCAATGACGCGGCTGATGCCGATGAGTCCTGCGGCCCCAAAAAGCAGTAGGCCTGCCTTGCGATGATATGCGAAAACTGCGGCGGCAATGGCAAACGCGAGCGTTGCGTGCCCTGACGGGAACGAGTGCCCTATCGCGTGGTCAATAAGTTGGCGGGGGAGCGTCCATGCCTCAAACGGCCTACTGCGGGCAACGAGCATGCGCAACGGCTCCGCGATTACCACGCGGGCTATAACAGAAGAGGTCGCCGCGAGCCAGAAACACAAACGCGCCTTCTGCCGCATATCATGGGCGCGGAAAAAATAGCCCAATATCGCATAGGTCAGAACACCCGCGATCATGGCATACAGAAGATAAACGGCAGAAAAAATCAGTACCGCATCCAACGTCGGAAAAACACCCGCCCACGAGTGAAGATAGTTGAAAACCGCCTGGTCAAAACCGTAGATCATTTTTGTGCAAGCGCGGCTACATTGCGCATCAAGACGGCGACAGTCATCGGCCCCACGCCGCCGGGCACGGGCGAGAGAAAAGATGCTTTGGGCCTCACCGAATCCGTATCCACATCCCCCACTACCTTGCCCTGTGACTCCGACGTACCCGCGTCTATCACCGTGGCGCCCTCCTTTATCATCTCTCCGGTCACAATGCCCGGTTTGCCGATACCTGAAATGACGATATCTGCCGCGCGCACGCGGTCGGCGTCTCGCTCAACATCCGCGCCAATCACCGTAAAATGCGCGTGCTCGCGCGTGAGCCACAAAGCGAGCGGTCGTCCCACCAGCATGCCTGCGCCAAGTATTGCCACATGCTTGTGATGCCAGTCAACCTCGTGCGCCTCCAGAAGGGCCATGACCGCTCCCACAACCGGTGGCATCACAAGGCCTTTCCCTGCGGCAAAATTACCAATGGCCCGACTGGACAGCACATCCGCATCTTTTTCCGGAGGGATCGCGTCCAGAATATATTGCCTGTTGATGTGA